>OJAD01000001.1_pt1 | contig 99215 bp, 162 predicted proteins | sample 1589361 | NCBI WGS metagenome assembly OJAD01 (sample SAMN03283258) | human gut metagenome | biome: human-associated habitat; material: feces | host: Homo sapiens | place: USA | collected 2013
CTGATACAGCTACTGTAAATGCTTCATTAGATACAAAGGCTGATAAGGCTACTACTTATACTAAGTCAGAAGTAGATACTAAGCTTAATGCTAAAGCTAATAGTGCAGATGTATACACTAAGTCATAGACTGATACAGCTATTAGTAATGCAACTAATAATAAAGTAACTTCTACTTCAGTTAACAGTATTCAGATAGTAGATGCTATACCAGAGGCAGATAGCCAAGTAACTGGAGTATTGTATATTAAACTTTCAACTGCTGCTTAATATGGGAGAAATTGCTATTAATGGTACTACATTCCAAGAGGTTGCTGCAAACGGTAAGACTGTTCAAGAGATGTGGTTGAATGGTTCTTAGATATATGCTGCAGGTGACTTATGGTATGGAGTACGTTTTACAGGTAGTAGTCCTGATGGAGTAAGAACTGGTAATATGCAAATGCATAAAGACTTACCAGTACAATCATTATTCAAAGGCTGTAGACTTACTTATGATGGTACTATTAAATACTTTAATGCTACAGATTGGGATCATTACGAAGATGGTTCTGAAGTAACTAATGGCATTGAAGCTGGTAATGATATGGTTGAATTACCTGATGCATACTATACTGTAGTAGTACATGGAGACTATGATTGGGAAATCAGAATGTCTTTATATCCATTAGAAGGATATACTAAGTTTAGTAAGAAGTATTGCTCTGCATATGAAGCTTATAGGGATGGCAGTACTTTGTACTCAATTAGAAATCAAGTACCTACTGTAAATACTAATAGAGCTACTTTCTTGATACAAGCTCGTAATGGTAGAAATAACAGTTATGCTATCTATACTTATGAGATACATAAGTTTATTACTTGGTGTTATGTAGTAGAATATGCTACTCTTAATAGTTAGAAAGCAATTAATACTGCATTAACCGAAGAAGGTTATCATCAAGGTGGACTTGGTAATGGTATTACTAATGGAACTAAGAAAGAAAACGGTGCTGATAGATGGGCTTTTGTACCTACAGGCACTACTAATTCATTAGGTAATAGTTCTGGTCAAATACAATATTCATATGTTAATACGGATGCAGAAGGTACTGAAACACAAGCCAGTCAATATGCTAATAGATACAGAGGTATTGAAAATCCATTTGGTCATATATGGAAGAACTGTTGTGATATTGTTGTAACAGGAACAGACAATAAGATATACGTCACCAACAATAAAGAGAATTTTGGCATAGATAAATTGTTATATGAAGATAGTGGTTTAACTACTCTCACTACTAGCAATCAATGGGTTAAACGCATTACAAATAATGCGGCTGCTGACTTATTCTGTTAGGAAGGTGGAGCTGGTTCTACTACGTATTTCTGTGATCATTATTGGACGAATGCTGTAGAAACTGATAGAACTTTACTGTTGGGGGCTTGCGCGGGTGATGGTTCCGCTGCGGGTTTGTTTGCTCTGGATTCTAGCTATGGCCTTGGTGGTGCGCTTGCTTATGTCGGTACTCGTCTGGTATATATCCCTTAATTATTAACAAATAGGTTGTCGTTCTGGATTGAACAAGTAAGTTAGATAGGAGCTAACACGAGTAATAGTTCCAATGCAGGTTTATTTAATCTGAATTCTAACAATGACCTTAGTAATGCGAATGCTAATGTCAGTACAATGAAGCACGATTATCAGAGAACTATCAGTGATTTTCAGATTATTTGAGGAACGAGACCTTGCCTCTTGGCAAAAGATAACTAACCTAAACAAGTGTGTTGGTAACTTCAGTGAAGACTCACTTAGGTGCTTCAGATGAAAAGGTATAATAATTTATTTGAAAAGATTGTTTCAATAGACAATCTATATTTAGCTGATAAGAAAGCTAGAAAGAATAAGAGTAATAGAAATGATATTAAGGAGTTTGACAAGTATAAAGATAGTTTATTAGTTAGATTACAAAGTACACTGATAGACCAAACTTATACTACCTCTAAGTATGATACATTTATAATTAGAGAACCTAAAGAAAGACTTATATTCAAATTACCTTATTATCCTGATAGAATTGTTCATCATGCTATTATGAATATATTAGAACCAATTTGGCGTTCTGTATTTATTACTAATACTTATAGCTGTATTAAGAAGAGAGGAATTCATAAAGCATTGTATGATGTACAAAGCGCATTGAAAGATAAATAGAATACAGTATATTGTCTCAAGTTAGATGTAAGAAAGTTTTATCCAAGTATAGACCACGAAATATTAAAGTAGATAGTTAGAAAGAAGATTAAAGACAATAAGCTACTTGCATTATTAGATGGTATTATAGACTCTGTAGAAGGAGTTCCTATTGGTAATTATCTTTCTTAGTTCTTTGCCAATCTTTATTTGTCGTATTTTGATCATTGGCTTAAAGAGGACAAAGCTGTTAAGTATTACTTTAGATATGCAGATGATATGGTAATACTTCATAGTGATAAAGAATACTTAAGACAATTACTTGATGAAATAAGAGAACAGTTAGGCACACTTAAATTAGAAATTAAAAGTAATTATTAGATATTCAGAGTAGAAGACAGAAGTATATCCTTTGTAGGATATAAAATCTATCACGATTATACTTTGATTAGAAAGAACATTAAACACAAAATGTGTAAGAAAGTTGCTGCTATGAATAAACTTAAGCATATGACTTATAGTGAATATAGGCAGCAAGTCTGTAGTCATATTGGTTGGATGAAACATTGTAATGGCATCAATCTACTAAAGAAGATAATTAAGTATCATTAGTTGATTGAATGTGCTAGAAGCTCGTAAGAACCGCTATTGGTTTCAATCAATAACATTTTTGAGTTAGTAACACATTATTAAATCTCTCGTTTTATAAATATAATCTCGAACAAATGTCATTTAGTCTCAGTTGATTTTTAAACCCCTTTTTGAATCTACTGGGACTTTTTTGGTTACCTTATCAAACTACTATCTATGAATTATTATCAGTTAGGAGAACAGACAATGCCGATATTTAAAAATATGTTTAGCAGTGTAGAGAAGTTTACTATCAGTGCGATTGGTGGATTAATATCTCTATACTCTCCGGTTTATGTCCCTATCTTAGCCTTAGCTGCTATTATAATTTTAGATACAATATATGAATGTAAGGTAAATAAGAAGAAGGAGACAACCGATATTGTTAGTAAATCTAAGAGATTATTTTCTAAGATATTTTATAAAATACGAGATGCTATTGTAGCAATCTGTGGTGCATTCACTATAGAGAAGTTTATAGTAACTTCAATTAATTTACATGCTGTAGAATTTGTTGCTGGAGCTATAGCACTCGTAGAATTCTTTACTTTACTTGAACACTTAGGTAAGCTTCATCCCAGATGGAAAGTGTGGACTTTACTTAAGAAATTAGTAAAGAAAAAAGGGGAACAGATATTAGATGTCAAATTAGATGATGAACTTTCAGATGATACCAGTCATAAGCGTAGTTAATTGGTTAAGAAAGAATTTCAAAGTAGTCGCAGTAGGTTTAGTTAGTTTACTTATTGCGACTATTTTTTATCAACATAATTAGCTACAGAATAAGAACAGAGAAATAGACAGAATAACTAACAACATAAGAGCGTATGAAGAAATAGCTTCTAATGCTCAGGATAATAGCAGAGTACTTTAGCTTACTATAGATGAACTTAACCACAGTAAAGATAGCTTAATATAGCAAGTTAATAAGGTTAAGAAAGAATTAAAAATCAAAGACAAGAACCTAACTGATGCAAGTGTAATCAATACCGAGATTAAAGATTCTGTGAAAACAGTAATCAAAGAAAAGTTAATAGACTTTAATGAAGAGCTAAAGCTCAATGATTTAACAACTATCATAGTTAGTAGAAAGGACTCAATCCTAACAGCCAAGATTGATATAAAAAATCAACAAATTATATTTGTAGAAGATAAGAAAGAATATAAAAACAGATATAAAAATGGCTGGGTTAGGTTCTGGCACTTTGATTGGAAAAAGATACATGTCAAAAATTATCAGATTGTAAATTCAAACCCTTTAATAAAGGTAACAGATACTCGTATCATTGAGTTACCTAAGTAAATAATATATTCAATAATTATTAATCAATAATAATATGCATAGAATATTTCGTGTTAAGGCTTACGAGATGGAACACGGTCCGCACTTCAACGAGGAACACGCTCGTAAAGCTGTAATGAAAATGGAAAATGAGGATGGTACTCGTGGACCACATTGGTCTATAGAAGAGACTACCACATTGGCCAGTCAGTATGGTATTTCCTTAACTGGTAAATACAATCGTTACGATTGGTATGTAGCATTAAACATGGTATATTCTGATTACTATAGAGTTATTATGAACATTAAAGGAACCCATTAATACAGAGGACCCTAGGATAAAGGAACTACAAGATGAAATAAACGAATTAAAGAATATAATTAAACAAGCAAGTTCTATGGTTCCACCACCTATGAAATAGATGTTACCACAGAATATGTAGAATGTAATGAAAGAGGTTGATCAATAAGGTCAACCTTTTTTATTTTAAGACTGTGTAAGAAGAGCTATTACATAACTAAAGGGATTGTAAGCAATTAGCCATAAAATGCCGCTATGAGCTTTAAAATGCGTTTTAGGATGTATTAACGTTAATTATAAATAATATGTCACTTAATAACTTAATTGATAATATATTACTAATAGCGCGCAATAGTAATATTACTGAATCTGAACATCTATCTAGACATTAGATTGAGATGTGGATCAAGAGTTATAGGGCTATGCTAATTAAACAAGCTATAGACAAGGGCTATGATATTGATGAAGCATATAAGACTACTCTTGGACCTATTCATTTAGATAGAGAAGAAACAGTACCAGGTAAGTTTATATATGTTGGCGATAGAGAATTGCCAACTTTAATTGGTTTTAAGAATAGACCTGGTGTAGTAGCTATACGAGATATGTTTGGTAACTTAATTTAGTTAGGTAGTTATACTAAAGCTAAATTACAAAGATACAGAAAAGCTACTTGTAAAGACTATATTGCTTGGGTTAGAGGTAATAAAGTATATGTAGAAGGAGATTCTAATTAGTTAGAGTATATAGAAGTAGATGTAATTGCAGAAGATCCTACAGAGGAGAAAGCTTGTTATAATCCAGATAGTGATTATCCAATACCAGCATCTATGATACCTACTATTACTTAGATGATACTTGAGAAAGAATTAAAGATATTAGTAACACAACCTAGTGATGTTACTAATGATTCCAAGGACGATACTTAGAATAGATATAGTAAATGAGAGAAAGAGTAAAATACAGACGTAAGAGTTATACTGTTGCTGACTTCTACACAAACTATAAAAAGAGTATTGATCCTAATACATAGTATGATGTAGATTTAAAAACTTATAAAGCAATAGTAACTGATTACTTTAAATACATACGTGATGAAATAATGTACAATTGCAAAGAATTCAAACTCCCATGCAGATTAGGTACATTACAAGTAATCAAACATTAGCCAAAAGAATTCTCAGGTAAGAGTCTGAGATGGGATTGGAAATCAACAAAAGAAACTGGAGAACCAGTATACTTACTTAATGAGCATAGTGGTTACTTCAAATATAGATTTCACTGGTCTAAAAAGAATTGTTTACTAACTAATAAAGGTAAATATTAGTTCATAGCTTCAAGAGAAAACAAACGCACACTCGCTCAAATTATTTTTAATAAGTTAAAGGATTATCCAGAATTATGATAAACAATAGAATGATTAGCTCTAAGACTGTTCTAGCAAAGGTCATTGCGGATTTAGACTTAAAAGAGGATCAGATTAAAATTTCTGATATTCGTGAGTGGATTTGCGAAGGAATGTTAAAAATTGGGGCTATACAACAATATGAACACAAAGTAGCGGTACTACCAGTTAATTGTCATTAGGCAGCATTACCATGTGACCTATATAAACTCGGATAGGTTGCTTTTTCATTTTAGAATAACGGTGGTTGGCTACCTATGCGAAAAGCTACTTCTAGCTTTGGAGTTCAACACGATACTTGTATTGATAGACCCTGTATGTTGATACCCGATGCTGGCCTAATACCATTAGTAAAGAATATGTTTAATTTAGTATCTGATAGAGAAGCTTTAGATAAGCTTAATTCAGATTCTAATATGCGTAATACTTTAAGTGCATTAGTAAACTAGTATACTGTAGCAAGTCCAGCTAACAGATATGTCAATGGAAAGTATGCTCATACAGATACTACAATGTACAGTTGTGATTTACAGTATATGACAAAACCGGGTTATATTATGACTAATATACCAAATGGTTTTGTTAAAATAGAATACTATGCCATATTCACCGATAGTGAAGGTATGCCAATGATACCAGATATGGAATCATATAAGGAAGCTTTACTCTGGTATGTTACATTGAAACTTATGTATCCTAAGAAATTAAAGGGTCAAATATCCCAATAGGATTACATGGAAATGAAAACTAGTTGGAATTATTATTGTAAACAAGCTTATGGTGAAGCTATGGCTCCCGGTGTAGATGAAATGGAGAGCATTAAAAATTCTTGGTCGAAGTTATATCCTGAAATTGATGATCATGATACCTTCTTTTCGACTAGTGGAGATGAACAAATATTATATAATTAGAATAGATAATTATGATTAGTAATACAGCTCAAATAAACACGTTTACAGGCGGTATGGATACTGATACGGATGTCAACTTATTGCCAAACAATAAGTATAGATATGCGTAGGATGTTCGTATCGTTACAGATGATAGAGGAACTGCTGGTGTACTATAGAGTGTAGAGGGAGCTAAGAAATATAACTTTGGCATTAAAGGTACTGAAGAGATTATAGGTACGGCTACTGTAAATGATATTGCTGTCGTAATTACTAAACTAATAGATGGTTATAACAAAGTATATCGTATAGAGAATTTTAATTCTCCTAACCTAGTTAGTACAGTAGTATTACAAGGTAAATTGCAATTATGTGAGGATGCTGACTCTAATCAGTTGAGTATAGTACTTAACTATGAAACAGTATCAAACATTAAAGCTTACTTTACTGATGGTCAATCTTCTATCAAAGTAATCAATATAATGAGTGATAAGTATATTAAGTATCCTGGGGTTGATAATCCGTTAGTAGATGCAGATGGCAATATACTTAATCCTAATAGTATTGATATCATTCCTAATGCAGTATTACCACCATTTGAAATAAAGGAAATAGTATCTGGTAACTTTCAAGCTGGTATGGTTCAATACTGTTATAGATTGTATAATAAACATTCTCAACAGACTTCTATGTCTAGCTTGAGTAATATGGTACATTTAGATTCTTCATCTATTAGTGCTTCACTTATCAATCATAAAGGTTCTCAGAAAGGATCTTATACTGGTAAAGGGTGTACTATTAGAGCAGATCTTAGTACGAAAGACTTTGATAGATGTACTATTATACGTATCTTTTATGAAGATAATAATGCTACTCCTATTTATTCTATAATAGATGATATTGAGATAGATACCACATTAGACCATATTAGTTATACTGATACTGGTAGTAATGTGTTAAGTACTATGTCATAGGAAGAGTTTAATGCCTTTACTAGTTATGCGTTTATATGCAACAGTTTAACTTCTATGTAGAATAGATTGTTCGCATCTAATATCACAGAAACTTCTTGGGTTCCTATGATAGAAGATAATGGACAATTAGTAGAGTATGATGCAAGAGCATATAGAGCTAACTCTAATAATTATGTTAGGCTTGAAACTGCTAATCCAGATGATTACGAATATTTCTCCATTACTGACTATGAAGCAATGCGTAACATACCTAAGCAACATGACTGTATTAATCCATATAATGCTGCTAGGTCAAGTTTTGCCACACCTACAGAATATGTATATGGAGCAGATAATAAGCTCGGTGGTAATGGTCTCAATATATCTTATAGTTTCATTAGTACTGAATTAACTGAAACATACTCTCCATTCTAGGGTTCAGGTTTAGCAAATAATGTGGGTCTTGATGCATATAGTGAATATATTAATACAATGCCTATATATGAACTCAATGGTAGTTAGATAACATCAAAGAGTATATATTCAGCAAGTAGACAGAAGAACTATGCAGATCCTATTATAGCTTCATTGTTTAGAAGTTATCAACGAGATGAAGTATACCGTTTTGGTATAGTATTCTATAATAGTAAAGCTATTCCGTCTCCTGTACTTTGGATTGGGGATATCAGAATGCCTAACTATAATACAGCGCCTATTACAACTCAATATGGTGATAATCGGTATTCTAAACCAATGGGTATTAAGTTTACAGTAAAGAACTTCCCCATTGATGCAGTGTCTTATGAAATAGTAAGATGTGATAGAACAGAGGAAGATAGAACTATTGTAACTCAAGGTGTTATTACCCCAATCCATAACTACAAGATTATTGAAACATATGATACTGGAGAAATTGGTAGAGGAACTAGTAATCAGGATACCAATGAATATAGACCTATGCCGTTCCTACATACCAAACGTAGAGGTCTTGTAGTAGACAGAGTTGGAACTGCTGTAGTTGCTAAGCTGATAGATGCAGCCGATATTACTGATAACTATTGGAGATTCATATCACCAGAGGTATGTTTTAATGGGGAGAAGATGGAGAGCCTATTTAAAGATAATATATATCTTAAATAGGAATAGATACTTATATCTGATTTCTCTACGAGTATGGTAAATCATGAAGGAACCAACATATAGAACTGGGTAGCAATGAATACTACAGCCTATCGTTTACCAGAAGGAACCTCTTAGAGTACTCATAGAGAATATACCAGAGTCTACAATAGTGGTAATAATTCATCTAGTTCTGCTGCACAAGTATTCGCTATACACAATGATGACTGGTACTGTGCCTATATACAAAAGTTTTATACCAGAGTTAATTCAAAATTCTTAGGTAAAGAACAAACCATAGTTGATGCCAAGTATCCAGCTATTATACCATATAATGCTGTATTAAACGGTGGAGTAAAGCCATATAAAGCAAGTATAGGTAATATCACTTATTCTAATTGGACTGCTTGTAACTTTTATGAAGGAGAAAAAAATACAGATATAATTACGTATGGACCAGCTGGGCCTTGCCTTATATTACAAGTATCAGATGATGATATATGTTCTATTGAACCAGTATCCTTCTATCATGATCAATAGCTTACTGATTATTGTGCGCTTACTGTAGTAAATGCTAAAAGACCAGTAATACCTTATAATGGTAATACTTACTCTGCAAGAACTAGCTCTACGTATATACCAGTAGGAGCGTATGGCGATAAAGCCCATTCTACCGTATATGCATTCGGTGGAGATACTTATATTGGTATACTTGACTATCCTGCACAGATGATATTTCAAAGAAATGCTTCTACAGGAGATGATTCATGGGCAGAAAGAAAGCGCTACTTTGGAGCATACATTCCATTAGAGAGTACTATTAATCTAAAGCTTTCTATGGGTGAAATGACAAATAGAACCTACAGTTCTGCAATGAATACTGTAGATGCATATATGCAGATAGAACCTGTATAGATGGGTACATATCATAGTCAAAGTAAACCATTCTATCTATATAATGATGCTTATTCATCTAATCCGGATGGTAAGATGTTTAGTGCTGAAGGACTGTATAGTGAATCTAATGTAACATCATCGAATAGAGTATATGTATCACAGGCTAAAACTACTAATGAAAATGTAGATAACTGGTCTGTATTTAAACCGGCTGACTATATAGACGTAGATTACCAGTATGGACAGATAACCAATATACGTGGTATAGCTAATAGGTTATACTTCTGGTAGAATAATGCATTTGGTATATTGTCTGTTAATGAACGCTCATTGATATAGGATAACAATATTGGTCAATTGGTATTAGGTACTGGTGGTGTGCTTGATAGATACGATTATATTAGTACTCTAAATGGTACTGAAGTAGTCAATGATAGAAGTATAACTAACTCTGATAAAGGTATTTATTGGTATGATTCTAATAAGAATGAGATATGTAGATATTCAGGTGGTGGAATAAGCATCATATCTAAGGACTGTAATGTACAAACTTATATGAATAATATGTTTGAATAGAAGACTAAAGGAGCTAACTCATTGTATGACAAGACATATGATGAAGTGTGGTTCAGATTGTATAACAAGTCTTTAATATATAATGAACGATTAAATGTATTTACATCTTTATATACATTTGAACCAGATTTTACGTTACCGTTCAAAGATAAGGTTGTTACAATAAAAGATAATGACTTCTATATTATTAACTCCTTAGATATTGATGGATTTGGTGATACAGATAAAGATATCAAAGTATAGACAGTAGTAAATAGAGATGCTTAGTATACTAAGGTATTTGACAATATAGCATTGCAAGGAGAATTCATAGCTCCTAATAATGAAACACTCAGATAGAATGTATTAAGTGGAGTAAAGTTTACTACCAAACATCAGACCGCTACTAGAAGTGGAGATGATTTAAACTTTGACTATCGTGAAGATACTTATAGATTACCTGTTCCTAGATAGGATACTTTTGAAGAAGATACAAGTATGTCATTCCCAGCTAGAATGAGAGGTAAATATATGATATGTGATTATTCATTTAGATCAGATAAGGACTATACTTTTTAGATGCCTTAGATAACAACTACTTATAGATATTCTAGAATTTAATATGAAAAAGAAAAGAAAGATTAAAGTACCTGCTGCAATATATGGACTTTCAAATAATGCAGAACTACAGTCTAGTATCACAAGAGGTATAGCTCCTAATGATCCTTCTCACTTAGCATAGTCAATTCCTACTAAGGGAAATGGATTAGGAAATGTAATGGGAAGTGTAGGTGCCATAGCTTAGGCTATACCAGGAGCTATTAATACTTTATCTAGTCCATTTTAGACATCTACTGCAACTACTGGTGGAGAAGCAGCTATGTAGTCTATATCTGGTATAGGTGAGGGATTAGCTAATGGTGCTCAATTAGGTATGTCAATTGGTGGACCACTTGGCGGTATCATAGGTGGTGCAGCTGGTGCAGTAACGGGATTAGTTGGTAAGAAAGGTAAGGAAGCTTCTATGACTTCCTTTACTGATTATGATGAAGGTACTTTAGGTACTGGCCTGATAGGAGCTTTTAAGAATAGAAAACTAAGAAAACGTAGAGCTGCTATCAAACTAAATGCATTTCAAAATAGAGAAGGTGTTGCTGCTACAGAAAGATTGTAGAATGAATTCAATGAAGATAATACTGAATTCGATACAGATACTTTTGAATATGGTGGTTCTATTCCTTCATCATTAGCATATGTAGATGATGGAGAATTAATAGCTACACCAGATGGTCAAGTAAGCAAAGTGCCTGAATAGGGGCAACCTACAGATAGTAATTTAATTAATTTACCAGAGGGCAGTAGAATATTAAGTAATACTCTTAAAGTACCTGGTACAAATAAAACCTTTGCAGAATTAGGTGATAAGATGATGGCAAAGAAGAAAAGTAAAGGAAAAGATATATATGCTTAGAACTCTGATATGTTAAATAATATGAACAATCAGTTGTTACATGATAAGCTATTTACTATGCAAGAAAATTTGAAAGCAAAAAGAGGAATTAAATCCAAAAGTAAAAGTATAGAACAATTTTAGGGGGGTGGAATATCTAGTAGACATAATACTATCTATGTAAATGGAACTAGATATAATTTAGGAGATACGTTTGCATACAACGGTACTAACTATAAAGTAACTGGTACTAATAAGGCTGAACCTATTAAAGCAAGAGATACTTGGGGTATTAAAGGTGATATATCTGCACCATGGTTAAATACCATAGAGAAGGAGGTTAATTTACCTGAAATAACCGTTACAGCTAATAGAATTGCTAAACCTACAGTTACTACAAATATACCCAAGAAATCTGTAATAAATACCATAGCCCCATTGACTACTACTAAAGTAAATGGAACTACGGTAACCCCTAATGAACCAGTACAAACTGTATCCATACCAGAAATGCCATTTGTATACGATGAAGATGAACTTAACTATAGACCTGATGTAGATTCTACTTATATTCCCAACTACCAAACTAGAGAAGATATAAGAAGAGAAAAATTAGGAGATATTACAAATAGTTTATCTGGATTAGTTTCAGGAATATCATCATTAGCTCCTATAATGTCTAATCTGTTTACTAGCGACCCAGAAGCTGTACCAGCAAACTATAATCCGTATGCTACAGCTATTACTAATACTATGGGTAGACGTAGATTCAATATTAATCCGTTACTTAGAGATATAGAACAGAATAGAAATGCAGCTAATTATAGCGCTAGTCAGTACAAAACAAATACTGGACATGATATGGCATTCAGATTACAGACTGCTATTGCTGCTAATAAAGCAAATGCACAAGCAAGAGCTACTGAGAACAATGCTAATAATCAATATAGAGCTGAATATGCAAATGCTATGAATGATCTCGGTCAGCAATGGGTTAATGCAACTAATCTAGCTTCAGATCTTAATGCACGCAATAGAGCTGCTGCAAGAAATATACGTAGAACTGGTTTAGGTCAGTTAAGTCAATGGGCACAGAATAGAGAATTAATGAGTAACCAAAGAAGTAGAGATAATGCTATGCTTAAGTTATATGATCCTTTCTTGCAAGCTGGTTTTACTAATGCTGACTTAACTGAATTTAGAAAATATTTGAAAAAGGGAGGAAATAAATAATGAGCGCCAATAGATATGATTAGGCTGCAGAAGCCCCTATATTAAATACATATGTTCCTATTAACTTTGGAGAATTATACAGAATAGGAGCAACACAAAAAGCCGCAGTAGAGGATGCGGCTAAACAATTTGGTACAGCTTTGTAGAAGTTTGGTGAGTTTCAATCTCCTTCATCTGTAGATACAGAAAACTGGTATAAACTTACTACAGGAAGAGAAGACGTACAAGAAGCTGTAAGACAAATAGCATCTAATCCAGATGCACTGAAAGATGCTGCTTTCAGATCTAATTTACAATCATTGATTAATAGTACAGATTATGCATCTCTTAGCCTACTAAAAGAAAGTGCAGATAACTTAAGAGCTGGTTTAGAAATGAGAGCTAAGATGGAAGCAGAAGGTAAATATAAATAGAGTTGGGATTAGTCAAATATACCGCAATACGATACTTTAGGAAATAAGAGTGTATTCAACGATATTACTCCTATAAGATATATGACTGCAGATGAATTATCTAATCCTTATTTCAGTAATTTAAAACCAAGTAGTTTAGGTACAGTATACAGAGATGGAGTGTTGTATGATAGATCTGGAATAACGTATGATACACTGTATAATATAGCAGACGCCAGATTCAATGATTTAATAAATACCCCTCAAGGACAGCAATACTATAAAGAAGCTTTACAAGCATCAGGTGGTAATGAAGCTGCAGCTAGAGAAGCGTTTGTAGGAATGATAGCCGATTCTCAGAGAGATAGAATAGTAAATCAAGATACTGTTAATCCATTGTGGTTGTTATAGGCGAAAGAATCTGCAAAAAGGTCAGGTAAAGATGAGATCATTAGACCTAATCCTACAAGATTAGATTTTCTTAATGAGTCTATTACTAGAAGTGTACAATCTAGAATAGGTTCAAGATTTGATCAATATAGAAATTACATAGAAGGTTTAATAACTAAATATCCTAATAGTAAAATAGCAGACGATGCAGAGAAAGGGGTTCAAAATATAGATAACATGATGAATTCTTATATGCAACTCAATAGAGCTGCTATGGAATACTCAAACATGTATAGATCTACAGGTGATGATAATGCGTTAGTAATAGCTAGGAGTGCTTCGGACGCTGCTGATCGACTTTAGTCACAAATGTTGGGTCTTGCTAATAAACATATACTTAGGGATGAATTTCAAAAGGTATCAGGTTTCTCACCTATATCTGTAGATAGTAATAAAGAATACTCTAAACAAGGATATCTAAAAGGTGTAAATTCAGCTCTAGATATAATTAAAGGGGATGTTAGTCTACTTGAGAGCGACGATTTGCTAACAGGAATAGGTGGAACTCAACATAAGATACAAGAAGAAAACGGTACTGTGAAAAACGGATATCAGTTTAGTAACTCTAGAGGTTTTCTACTGCCCGAAACTGTGTTCTAGATAGCTTCTGAAACTACACCAAGAAAAGCACAGAGAGTTGCAGGTCCATTAAGAGATACTAATTTTCCTTTAAAAGAAGCTTTGGAATCTGGTAACTTACCTGATGTAAAATTCATTCCTGAAGGCAAGATGGTTAAAGTAGGTCCTGGTACATTTGCTTTATCTGGAAAAATCAGAATACCTAAGGGATCAATTGAACAAGCACTTGGTACAGGTTTATGGAGTGATAAAGGTATATCTCAAGGATTTGCAGATAACTTAGTAGCACCATTTGGTAGGTAGAGTACTAGAACTGCGTTAAAAGATTTATATGGAGCTAGAAAAGTAAAGGAAATTGTAGGAAAGGATGGTTTTGAATATTATGAAATGGATGTATACAAAACATTACCTGACACGAACGTAGCTCCAGAATATTGGCAGAGAGTAAATCAAAGATGGCAAGGAGGAAATCCTGCAGGTATAGGTGGTACTACTCAAGCTAAAGAAGAGTATGGTACTTCAGCATTACAAACATTAGGAATGTACGATTAATAACTATGAAAAGAAAAGTATACGATACATCGTTAATAGATAGTATAAGACAAAGAACAGCTTTATATGATGCTTATCAGGCTCCTAAGGCTAATGTGAGCGAATATTTTCATACAATGGAGAATCCCTCTTATGAGGGAGCTCCAGATGATTATGGAGTTACAGATTTGGTATCTAATGCATTCAATGATTGGAATCTTAAAAGAAATGAAATAATTAGAGACAGCGCTCTAGGTGATTATACTATGGCGGATTAGGATTATAATACTATTTTAAATGCCAAAAATTATATTTAGGCTGTACGTAGTGTTAATGCGATACTTCCACAACTTAGATAGAATCCGGCAGATACAGAGTTAAGATCACAAGTAAAACAATTGTCTGATGTAATACTTAACAGTAAAGAGTATTATGATAATATATTGAATGATAAGCTAAACGACTCTTCTTTAAATACAAAGCTGAAAACTGATTTCATTAATGGAAATTGGGATTCAGCTTTAAGTGAAATAGACCGTCAGACTACTGAATAGATTGATAAAACTACAGGAAGTTATGCAGATCCTAATACTTTGTATGCTAAGAAGAATATGGCATTATTTGAAGCTAGTAATGCTCAGACTAATGCAGATGAATATAATAGTAAATTAAGATCTGATTACTATCGTAAAAAGTCATAGGAACCAGGTATGGATCTTACTGATATAGATACTTATCTGTTTAAACTTCCAGGTTTGATGGGTTCTTCTGCAGCCACTATCACTAATGATATACTTACTACAGGAACCACATATGCTACTACATCATTAGGAGCTCATTTTGGTCCCATAGGTGCTGCAGCTGGATTAGTGGCAGGAGCAGGTGTATCTATACTTGGTAATCTATTTAGTAGAGAAAGAGAGTCTAAGGGAGAAGTATACAGTAACTATAAATCAGCAGTATTAAATCAAATTGATAAAAGCGGTATATCTGCATAGCTATTAAAAGATGCTAAGGCTGAAATGTAGAGAATGGGTTCTTACACTCAAGAACAAATTAATGACGATGATTATGTATACGACCAATTACTTACTAATCAAGTAAAAGTGGACAATATTAAGTTCGATAAAATTCGTCTTAATAACTTTGATGGTATGAAATCACTTTATACCGACAACATGGCTTTGTCTACTTGGGATGCAGCTCAAACAATGCTTGAAGTAGTACCAATAGGTAGAATAGCTAGAAACGTAAGAGGACTAAAAGCTTTAGCTAAAGGATATGATAATAGCAAGGATTTTCTGAAAGGTAAATTAGCTGAACGTATTGACGATGTAGCAAGCTTTGGTATAGATAATGTAAGTAAACTACCCAAAATAACTAAAAGGAAAGCTGTAATAGATCTTGGTGGTAGAATACTTATATCTTCAGCTATGGAAGGTGCTGAAGAAGGTATTCAATACATGAAAGGACAAGATTATATAAATAGACATTTTGAAGAAAATCCTAATTTGGCAAAGAGTTTCCTTAAAAATTTAGGTTCTGGAGCAAGATCAATCTTTGCAGCTATTACTCCATGGGATTCAGTATACTCTGATGATGCTGAATTTATGGAAAATTTTAAAGGAGGAGCATTACTTGGTGGATTGATGACTGGTGGAATAGGTGCAGCTACTACTTATTTACACACTAAAGATCAATTATAGGCTGATAAATTATTATCAGCTTTATATGCAGAAAAGTTAGATCAAAAAGATAGAGTAAGAAAAGACATTGTATATGCAGAAATGGCTACCACAAACAGATGGAATAACTTGATGCAATCCTTCGACAATCTTAAATCTGCTAATATAGATGGACTTACACAAGAAGATATTGAAACAGAGAGAAATAATGCCAATGATATAAGGAATATAGCTACATCTAAATCAGCATTACAGCAAGCTTCTGTGTTAGGTATAGATCCTGGTACAGAAAACTATAATATCTTTGTAGCACTTAAAGATCATCATAGTAAATTATTGGAAGAAGCTGATAAAAATTTAATGGATGCTGAATTTAAGTTACAAAATATAATTAATAGTGAAGATGTAAATAAATAGATTTCTAATATTATTGCAAAATTACCTGAATAGTAGAGGTCTGAAATAAATGTAGAAGATTTAAAGAATCTTATATTACTTAATTCTGAATTAGAGACATATAGTCGTTTAATAGAGGATTATGAACAAAATGGAACAAAACTCAATGAGTTAGAAAAACACACAAACTTACGTACATCAAAGTCCGATGTGGTTCATTTCAGAAACTTATTAAATACAGATAAGGAAAATCTAAATAAAAGTTATAACGAACTTAAAAAAGTACTTGAACCATATAATATAAGTGAATCAGATCTACAAATTCCTACTATACATCAGGATTTAAGTGATATTCAAGAACAAACTATAGCTGCAAGATTAGATCAAGCCAGAGCACGTGATGAGAATAATATCATGTCTTCAGATGATAAAAAAGCTGTAATGGCCAAAATTAATAAATGGAAAGATTCTGAAGCTAAAGAAGATGATTTTGTTCAAGATATAGAAGACTTGTATTCTGGTAGAACATAGGAGAAAGTAGCAGAAGAAGGAGAAGAAGTTACTCCAGAACCTTTAAAACAAGAACCAGCTCCTGTTCAAGAGTAGGAAAAACCACAGGAAGATGAGGGTGTAAAGTCAGCTAGACAGAATGCTAAAGAAATTCAGAACGAATTCTTTACTACTGAAAGAGACAGCCGTGGAAACAGTAAAGTAGTATTAAACACAAATAATGAATTTGGTCAAGCTTACAAGCAAGCTAGCGATGCTTTACGTGAATCATTTATATCTCAACATCCTAATGTGAAGAACTACTCTGAGTATGTTGCTGCTTCACAAATGGATAGAGCAGAAGGATAGGAAGCTGAGAGATGGTAGGAAATATACGATCTTAGAAATCAATTAGAAGAAGTATATAACAACGGTAATTCTGATAAAGCCAAATAGTTAGTAAATCAGTTAAAAGAAGCAATAGAAAATAAAATTGATTCTAATTTATTAAAAGAAGCTTATAATGATTTTGTTAGTTCAGGAGAGTGGAAAATATCACAGAACTTACAAAATAGAGAAAAAGCTAGAGCTGAAGAATTGAAACTTCTTGCTCAAGAAGCTAGAGAGGAAATAGCTTAGAGAGAGCAATAGAACATACAGACTAAATAGAAAGAAGCTCAAAAGCCTGCTACTGTTCCTAGTGAGACTGCTACTCCTGTATCTCCAGTTGAAGAAGCTACTAAGACAGAACCTTTATCTATAGAAGATGTACCTACTCTTAGTGACATACTTGGAGGATGGTTAGGTGACGAAGCTAAGCAGGCTTTAGAAACTCCTAATCAGGTATCTGAAGAACCAAAATAGCTTGATGAACTAACTTATGATTCTAGATTAGATCCTTATTCCCATGAATTAAATTATAGACTTACAGATTCTAAATAGAATGAATATGGAGTATGGATTAGAACTCCTAAGAAATTTCAGGGAATGGAATCATATCTTAATAATGATGAATTCTCTGAAATTACAGGACAACCTGACTTTATTAAGGAAGTAACTAGAAATGGTGTTCGTATTGTAGTAAGACCTTATACTAATGAAGGAAAAACTACAGACGCTATATATGCTATTTTTAACTATAAAGGCAAGGAATATATAGCTAGTGTTAAAACAGTAGAAGGTTTATACGCAAGAGGAAACTATGGGTTCAATAGATTACCATTTGATAATCAGCAAATGATTGTTAATAATCTTAGTGCATTACGTAATAAGATATTAGAATTAAACAAACAAGTACAAACTAATCCGAATTTAGAGATAGTTCCTACTACAATAAGAAAGACAAACGGTAAGATTGTAAATCTTAAGAATGAGGATAATAGTCCTAAAAATAAGAAACTTACGGATTCAGCTTGGTTAACGATTAAAGATCCATACGAAATCAATTCTGAGAATACTCAAGTAGGTATTACTACCGGAGGATTGGGTGGAAATGTCATACGATTTAAAAATCAAGTAATATCAGCTAAAGGATTTCCTATGGGAAAACCTGTATGGATGATTAAGACTTCTAAAGATGATGGTAATACATCTCAAGTGGGAGTAATTCTTAACTATGATAATTTTAAAGATAAACCAGAAGTAGCAGATCTTATTATAGATTTACTTTTATCTAAAGATCAATTCTATACAGATGCTAATGGTGTTACCACTAATATTACTCCACAGAATGTATTAAAATTCTTAGTAAACTTTGGTCCTCAAACGGCTACTAATCCAAATAGTAATAACCTGACTGTCGAACAGATTCAGGCAAGAATGAGTAAGCAGTTCTATTTTACAGAGGATAATCAACTAGTTGTAGGCCAACAGATATACAAATTAGAGGATATAGCTTCAGTTCCAGAAGTAAGAGAAAGGCTGAAGAAGTATATAATGGACAATTTCCATTGGAATATAGATGAAACTGGTTTAAGTACTAACTATTTGGGTGGTAGTTTGCAATCTCAAACAAAAGATCCCAACCTATATCCATTATCTACATTCTTGAAGAATAATAATATAGATAAGATTACGCTTATTCCTGGTTTATTGGAGTTTACTGATAAAGATTTCGGTATTGTTAAGGATGACAATGGTAATAAAAATATAGATTCCAGTCATCCAGATGGAATCAGTGTGCTTGGTTGGTACATAAAACAAGGGATATTACTTACTGACATTGCTGATACTATGCGAGATGCTAACATATATATAGATGATGTTATGTTAGTAGATAAAACTGCAGAACGTAAAATTGAGCAAGCTCAGTAGAAAATCTAGAAAGAAGTAAGAGGTAACATAACTTTACCAGATGAAACAGGTAAATAGACTACAATTAATTTGGATGATATATTTTCTATATTAGATGGAAAAGGTAAAGGCCCTAATATGGAAGTTAAAGATAATGTAATATCTAATCTTCTTACTAACGGATAGGAGAAATTAAATACTAAATAGGCTATTGAATGGATTTAGACTACATTAGGTATTACTCCATAGATAGTATCGTCAGTAATAGATGTTACTGAGGCAGGCAGTTCTGTTGTAGGTAGAGTAACAGAGGACTCTATCTTATTATCAGAATAGGCTCCCATTGGTACAGAATATCACGAAGCATGGCATAGAGTATCACAGCTACTTATTGACCCCAAACGTAGAGATAATATATATAGATTTTATAGAAAAAAAGGACTCACTGATATTCAGATTGATGAGAAATTAGCAGAACAATTTAGGGACTTTATGCTAAATGAATCTGGTAATTATAGATTTGATACTAAGAATTGGTTTAGAAGAATATATGATTTTATCAAACTGTGGGCAAGAACTGGTCAATATGGTTTAGCTAAGATTTATTTAGCTGTAAATAGAGGAAAGTATAACGGAGTTCAACCGAATACATAGAATATTGATAGATTCAGATAGATTTATCAAGGAGAAGGTCCCAATATGGAAGTATCCGGATATGAATTTAAACATATTTAGACTGTTAAATAGTTGAATGATATAGTAAATAGTTTGACTTATGCTTTCTTTCAGGTATCATTTACCGATGGTAAAACTATTAATTACTCTGACTTATCTAAAGAAGCCCCAAGATTTGACAGATTAAAGTTAATATTGCAGGCTCAAGCTAGTAAGTATCCTTCTGATGTAATAAATGAAGTAGTAGATAAATTTGATTCTGTAATATTACCTATGATGACTACTAAGTTGAAACAACTTGGTATTAGAGCTATAGATAGAAATGAAAATGATACTATTTCTAACATTGAAGAAGGAACAGAAGGAGTAAATATAGGACAACATACTGTAGAAGGAATGAATATATCTATTAGAGATAATGCTCCAGCTGAAGTTAAATTCTTTTTTCAGACTATTCCTGCTTATGAAATAGGTGAGAATGGCACTCCATAGACCAAATTTGATCCATATACTCATTTTCCTAGCTTTGTAGATCCTAACGTAGCATGGACCAATATTCTAAAAGATTTAGCTGGATGTAGGACTATATCTAATATATTAGACAAAGTATAGTTCTTTGCTAAGAATAATGATACATTTTATCAAGCTTTATTAGTTAGATTAACTACTCTTATTAAGAACTCAGTAGATACTGATCCAAGTATATCAATACCTGCTGAAGCTATGTTAACCAAAATAGAGACTGTAATTACTTCTGATATTAACAATTACATTACTGTAAAAATTAGTGAAGATCCAGAAACAGGATTTACTAAAATGGAATTAAAAGACAATACAGTAGATGTCAAAGCAGCCAATTATCCTAAAGTATGGTCACAAGCACTATTTAATAATTCTGGAATATACGAGTATAATAAGGAAGGAGTTGTAGTAGCGAAAGAAGGAGCTAAACAACGTCTACATACTTTAGTAAATAATTTCAATAGAATAAGATCTGCATTTACTAATAATAAAGGTATATTAAGGTTAGAAAATAGAAATATAGATTTACATGAAATTGCGAATCAAGAATCTCTCAAAGATATAATCGTCAATATGCTGAACATAGTTGGTATAGGAATAGACAAACCAACTCTTAATAGAATGTTATTATCAGGAGACTACGGCAATCCAAGACTAGATTAGTATACATTGTTAAATTCTTTTATTGTTAATAGAATTAAATTTGGAGGATTACCCAGAATAGTAGAAACACTGAATACTATAGAAGATTCTATAAACAATGATAATACAATTAAATCTGCAGAAACTGTAGAGGGAGCTATAGTTCCATCACAAATATGGAATAATGTAGGATTTGTTAAAGAGATTGCTAATTACTACGCTTATCAACATGCAACAGATAAGAGTCTAAATAGTTATGGACCTGATGGTAATAGCTATTACATGGTATCTTAGAACAATTTCGCAAAGGATAGACTTAACGAAATAGTTAACGATAAAGAAACCTTTGATAATTTAAGTTCGGTAGTTTATAATAACAGTTCTATCATACTTGATTCCGTTAGAAGAGGTAACAAAGATTTATCTATAGAAACTCTAATAAACTTTAAAGATACTACCTCTCAAGATACTGGTAGAGATTACTTTGGTATTACTGATAGAGAAGACTATATAGCAAAAATGACTGCTATATTTAATGATAGAATTGTATTTCCAACAGTAGCTGATAAGAAAACATATCACTTCATTAATGGTATCAAATTACCTCATGAAAGAATAAGATTCAATGTAACCCCATAGGGCTCATTTATCCAATATGGTGAGCAATCTATGGATATACTTTTGAACTATTGTTATGATGAGTTAAACCAAATAGAACTGTGCCTAAGACAGATTGATGATGATCCTAGTCATTATGATGAAACAACTGGGTTGCATTATAATGATGATGGTACAATAAATAGTGATTGGTTAGAACCTTCTAGAAGAATAAAAAACTTTCATACTCCCAATAAAGTAAGTTGGAAGGATAATAATGGAAAAAAACATACAAGAACATTAGAAGGTAATGGAGCCAGATTCCTGCTACTTACAGGAATAAAAACATCTAAAGGTTTCATTAGCTTTAATGATCCTATGAAGTCAGCTAAAGAGAATTTACAAACGGCGAAAGATTATTTCTTTAATTTGTCTAAAGATACTTAGAAGGCTTTCTTGAGTTCATTGATCAATGATATAGTAAAGTAGGAGATAGCTACTGCAAAAGAACTAGGGTTAATAGAAGGAAACGATAATAATGATATATGGAGTTTGCGTAATAAACTACTAGATGATACTGAATTGAACAATAGAAAGCAATTCTATAGCTAGCTTGATCCTACTAATGCTGAAGGATACGCTATATTTGATATGATGGCAGATTATAGTATCAATAGTATCATATCAATCAATGAAGTAGAGAAACTATTTAGTGGTGCTCCAGCTTACTATAAAGTTAAGTATGACCAATATGGTCCTGTAGATGTATCCATTGATAAAATCAAACGTCTTGGTTCCCTTACTTCTACAGGTTTGAATAACCGTTTAGATTTCTTTAATGACCCAATAAGAGATGAATACGTAGTAGCTGAACTAAAAGACCATGAGATCATGGATAAGCAATACTATGAATATGAAGGTCTGTTTACTAGAGGTAATATTAAAGAAACTATCTAGGAATTAGAAGGTGAAGAAGCCTGGAATGAAGTAAAAGATCTAAGCATAAATGATATTGAACAGATATATCCTGAAGCTGTTAAGATTGCTAGATAGGCTGCCAAAGTAGAGGTTGCTGGTTATAAAGAAGGTATAAACGTAGCAGATGCTGCTGTATACATTAGTCCTAATATGACTAGAGATTTACTTAGAATGAGGGGTGTATGGTCACCTGATATAAAGAAAGCATTTGAAGTACTCACTAATGAAGATACAGCAGATTTATGGGATTCAGATCCTAAATTATACGCAGAAGCTAATAAGGTAATATTAAATGCTATGAAATATATGGCATTTGGTACTAGGTTTAATGAAATACCTGGTTTAGGTATACCTTACTTTAATAAAATGGCTCTATTTCCATTGTTCAAAAGTATAGCTACGGGAGATATAAAAGCCTTATATGATAGAATGGTGGATCCGAATAAACCTGTTGACATGGTATTATTTGATTCAGCAGTTAAAGCTGGTTCTAGATCTCCTATGAAATTCTACAGAGTGGCCGAAGATAGTGAAATAGAACTTAAGGATGGTCAGACTGTATTAAGTGCTAGAATTACTGATCAACTTACGAGCGGAGAAGGAAATACTCTAAATGATTTTAACAATCTTGTTACATATACTTAGAAATTTAAGTATCTGAGGCAGCAATTAGAGACAAATCCTCATACTCACGAGGAACAAATGGCTGGTACCCAGTTTATGAAAGTGAACCTCTCTAATCTACGTATGGATGATCTCTATGGAGTAGAAGGAAAACAAGTTACAGGTAGATAGATTAAAGACACTATCATGAATTCATTGAATAAGTTATCAGATATGGGTGTTAAAGATCTAACTGATAAATTATTCAATAGAGATGGAAGCGTGAATGTAACTGAATTAGCTAAAATGCTAGAGGATGATGCTAGAGAATCAGACGCTAATGACAATGTATTATCTGGACTTAAAACAATAAATGATCAGTTTATAATACCTCTATCAGCTCTATCTGATAACAAATGGTTAGAAAGCAGATTTATATCTATGATTAATAAACAAATTATAGATGTACATATGCCTGGTGGAGCTTTCATTCAAAGATCAGCATTAGGTTTAGAAGCTACTTCTAATAAAGTGATAACGCCTAATATGATAAACAGCGGTAGAGCTTTAAAATCCATAAATGATGAAGGTTCTATGGATTCAGTGGTAAGTATAAATCTGTTTAAGCATATTATACCTGACTACGAAAGAATGACTTTTAGAGAAGCAAGACAATGGCTTATTGACCATGAAGTAATAGGTGATAAAGCTACAGCTAATGCTATTGGTTATCGTATTCCTACCCAGTCTGTAGCATCAATCTCAGCATTGAGATTCGTAGATGTATTCCCTGAAATAATGGGTGATACTATAATGTTACCTGAGGATTTTACTAAACTTACTGGTTCTGACTTTGATATTGATAAATTGTATGTAGCTAGATTTGCATACAATAATAAAGGTATTAAGTTTAATAAAGGCAATTCTTTTAAGTATGAAGAGGTACGTAACTCTATTAAGAATGAAATGCTTGATGCTTACTTAAAAGTATTACTTACTAAAGATAATACCAATTCTCTTAAATTATCTATTGATAATGCTACAGAGAATGTTAAAGAGGTACTTAGAGATATAGAGGGTCCTAATAGTTATCATCCTATTCCATTTGAAGTATATTCTCCTACTTATCAAGAAGCAAGAAAAGCAGAATACACGGGTGGTAAAGCTGGTATTGGTCCATTTGCATTGAATAATGCTCATCATATACTAACCTAGCTAACTAAATTAAAAATGGTCGATAATGCATTTACTACTGCGTTAGATATACAAGAATTAGGAGGAATATACGACACTCCTGTTGAAGGCATGGTTAAAGGAGGAAGAATATTAGATTGGCTATCCGCCATGATTAACGGCTTTGTAGATATTGCAAAAGATCCTTATATTGTAAGATTGAATGTAAATTCATGGACATACAATATGGTGTCATTCTTATTGCGTACTGGTAAAGGTAAACAAACATTTTATTTCATAGCACAACCTATTCTTAAAGAAATGGCAGAAGCTGTTATCAAGACTAAAGGTAAATACGGTATTGATAGGACTAAAACTCCTACTCAACTGGAAAACGAGGCTATAGAAGAAGTATTAGACAAGTATGACCCTACTAAGAAATACAGGAAAAAATACGAATTTATCAATAAAAAAGATACTACAGCTGCATAGGAATATTCCGATCTGTTTAAAACTTATGAATTTAAGGATGGTGAGTATACTTCTAGGACTAGAGAATTACTCAAGATGGATCCCGATGATGCTAGTAATTTTAATGAAGAACAAGTTCGTATATACTATGCATGGAAAGCATTGAAACCCTATGCCGATTCTTTAGCAAATCTTGTTAAATATTCTAAGATAGATACAAAGAAAACAGGTAAAACATTTGCAGAACAGCAGACATACTATAATGGTATGTGGGCAATGGTTGATGATCCTAATTTTGCTGATGGGGAGATAGATAGATTCTATAATGAAACCTTTATAGCTAAGAAGACTGAAAACAGTATTCCTTTTGGTACATCCATATTCAAGAACTTATTACTTAGAAATACAGATACTTTCTTAAATAAAAAGGATATACTGTTATCATTACTTGGAAGAAGAAATAACGCTGATTCTAAATTGTTAAATGCTCTAATATCTGGTATGGAAGCATAGATCAAAAGTGGTTTCTTTAATCAGTTAATAGAACAGAGTGGTGTAGATATAGAAGGTATGTTTACTGGAAAAATGTCTATGGCTAAACGTATAAATAACTTCAAACAGGAAATACTTAAAGGTAACCCTAGATTGAGTAGATTCCTAAACAATGACGGAACCATCAACAATGACTTTATCAATTACCTTATTCCTAATATTGATTATAATGGATTAGATTTTATTGACACGTCTGCCTTACTTGACGCTGATCAATCTTAGGCTAATAATCTTATAAATTATTGGAGAGAATTAATAGATGATCCAGAACCACAAGTTAGTAAGCTATTCAAAGACCTAGTAATATACGCATTTATTACATCTGGAGATAATCCTACTATGAATTCATTTTTCCAATATGTACCTAATAGTTATAGAAAATCTATAGGATATACAGATTATATACAAACCAAATTAGATGAATTATCTAATGGAGTAGACTAGTCCATAGTAAGAGACGACTTATTCTTAAATAACTGGTAGAATGACAAACTAGTAAGACCTGTGGACTTGTATAACAAAAATGGAGTCATGTTATACTCTGTATCGTTAAATAATGAGTCTGTTGTTCCCAATATAATACTTGGAGAAAGGCAAGATAAAACAAATAAAGCTGCAATTAGACCTAGTAACTGGATAAATATGTTGGTTAGAACTCCTAAAGGTCAGTTAGTAGAAGAAAAATTCCCTATATTCTATCCTTACATTAAGATAAATGATAGGTTAGGTTACGCTCCTGGTAATTATCACGTATATTCTCTAATAGGTTATAAAAAGGCTATGGATCCAGATACAAACAGATTGAACTATATTCCTATTTATGGTTTAGTATCAAAAAAAGGATATAGGTATAAAGGACATACTGTAGTAGAATACGGTAAAGAAACACAATTTGACTTTAATAAAGAAAATGTATGGGATTATGCTGAAGCTTTAAATAATAAAGAAGCATTGGCTGACATGGTTGATGAATATAGCAAACCTAATTGGGAAAACTCGGATATTCATTTAATTACAGATCTTCCTCCATATCAAAACATGAACTATGCTAAAGAATATCAAGATATGATATTTGAGTACGAATAGGACGATGTGGATAATTCTGAGCAAGGTACGGTATTATCTGAAGCAGAAGAAAATGCTGATCAACCTTCTACAGAAAAAGTACTTACTGAGATTGATTTAACGGACTTGTAGTTTAGTGACACTGCTAAAAAAGTGTTTGATTTGTGTAAGAAATTAGATATTGATACGATATATGTAAATCCTAGTATGTTGGTCAACGATACTACTTTAGCTCAATTTGATTCTGACAACAATAGAGTTCTTGTGAATGAGAATTTTGCAGAATTAGCAAAGGATAGAAATACAACATTAGAACAAGTACTATTACATGAGTACATTCATGTAATAAGTAGCTATGCTATAGACAATGTAGATGTTATGCCTGAGAAAGTTTAGGATGCAGTAAATATAATAAAAGCATCCTATAAAACATTATTAAATAATGAAAAACAAGGTTACGTATAGATGTTTAATCAGATTTTACCAAACGAGGATCTTTACTATGGGTTAACTAATGAAAAAGAAATGATAGCAGAGCTAGCAAATCCTAAATTTAGGGAAGTACTTCGTAGAAACAACCTACTAAACAAATTGCTAGATAGTGTAAAGAATATCATTCTTAATTTATTTGATAAATTCCTTATATCACGTAATTCTACAATAGAAGATAATCTTATAAATAGTTTAAATACTTTGATAGATAACTTTGACGTAGATCTATACAATGTTTGGAACAATACTAGAACTGCTTAGAGATGGTATAGAAATAATATATAGTCTATTAGTTTTAGTGAAAAGGTTAATAGTGGTATCATTGAGAGCATACAACAACAGCTTGAAGATAAACCAGACAATAAGATTGCTACTATTACATTTAATATTCCAATAGGAAGCGCGGAGGATCTATATCATGCTATAGGAGGAAAAGAAGGAAAAAATAAACCTATTAATTTCAGATTAAATGGCGCTATGTTACCAGCAAGAATAATACATTTAACTAAAAGCGATAAAATGTATTAGGGCATTTATACTCAAACAGAATCATACGACGTTACTATAGATACCCACCCTTCAATTATTCCTATGCAAGAATATGAAAAAGCTGGTGGTTCTTATAAACAATTATCATTAAAATATAATAAACCTATGTCTACTGAATAGTTTAACATTATAGTGTAGGCTGAAGTAGATGCAATACAACAAGTAAGAAAATATTTAATAGATTTAAGTAAAGATAATTCAGAATTGGCAGACAACATAGATACCAAAACAGAAGAATTTGCTCAGCTGTTACGTGAAGAGAATCCAACTACTCCAGAAGAAGTGGAAGGTTTGATTAACAAATTTATATGTAATTTATAATATGAATAAATATTGTCCAAATAAGAATCTTCCAGAATGGAAGGAGTTAGTAAAGATAGTAGGTGAAAATAAAGCCTACTATCTTTGGGATTAGAATAAAGGTAATGGTTTAGATAAGGCTCCCAATGGTAATGATTCTAAGTTGTTTTCAGACCTCTTAAACTATTATAATGGTGATCGTGACAAAGCTATAAAGGCTAAATCAATTACTTTTTCAGAAGGTTTAAGAAAAGATATTTATGACAAGGATGAAAATGGAGAATTATAGCTTACTCCTACTATATTAGGAATACTAGATAGTAATATATAGTCTGCTTAGATAGACTTAAATTATGATATCCCAGAATTGTCATAGCATGATATTAGAACTATATAGCAGATATCTAAATTGTATGACAAAATATAGAAAGGTCTTAAAGATAGATTGAATGCCATTAAACATTATACTATAAAGAATCCTAAAGTGTGGAATCAACTGTCTACTATTATATCCCAATTGTCTAAATCTGAGACAGAATAGGGAATGCTACAGTTTGTACAACACATTAATGATACTATAGGAGAGAGTATAACATTCCTATCTAGACCAATAGAGGATATTAATGCTAAGCAGATTAGGCAACTATCTAATGACTATATAGGCTTCTATAAACCTCTTATAGACCAAATTTAGTATGTGGTAGATACTACAGATATATTTAAAGAATTACCCGATTATGCACAAATAAAATAGCAAATTGCAGATATAACTTAGTAGATTAATATAGTAAACAATAGATTTACCAATGTGTTAAAGGAAAAGGGATATCAATTCTTATAGGATTACCTACAATCTAGAGCTGTTCCATAGGAGTACATAGATAAAGCAATAACTTGGTTGGATGATCCTAAACATGATGTAAACATATTTATGAATTGGTTTGGCATGGCTACCAATAGTGATAACATGATATTACAAACCATAGCAAATATGTTACAGAATACCATGAATAAAACCGATAGAGATACCTTAAAAGTAGGTATTGACCTTACTAAACAATTAAATATAGTAAAGGATAAATATGGTAATGATGTATAGAAGTTGTTATATGAGAAATACGATGATGGAACATACACTGGACTAAGAGTAACACCTATAAATAAAGGGCAATTTAAGAAAGAACAAAAATAGTATCTTGATAAATTAGCTAATAAATTGGGCATATAGAAGGATGAGCACGATCAGTATATAATGCCAGATAATGAAGATATACAGAGTAAATGGTTTGATGGAGTAAATAAATTTTATTCAGAGAGAGCTAATAGGAAGTATAAATCTGAATATTATACTACAAGGAATAAAATGTTATCCATGAAAACAAGAGATGCCATAAATGAGATCAATAACTATATTAACACTATAACAGAACCTATTACAATAGATGGGGTAGAGTATGATAATTTGCTATCTGAATCAGAATTTAATGCATTACTTAGCTTACGCAGACAAAAATCATTACTTGCTAATAGGTATAATCTTGACGGTAGTATAAAGACAGGTGATGATCTAAAGATAGCTGAAGAACTATCTGCTTTTAATGAAGTAGTTCAAGGTCATGTGAAGTACAAAACTGACAGAGATAGTTATAATAAAGATAGAGCTAAAGTAGCTTCTAGATATGGGGAAGGATCAAATTAGCTGCATTTATGGGAATCTAGAAATCTAAAGAAATAGTATACTTAGGAATTCTATGATAGATTAGATAATCTAGAAAAAATTGAATAGTCTGAAGATTATAAAGAAGCAGTTAAGAAGCGTAGAGAATTTCAACAGTTATTTAGAGATCCTAAAACTGGAAATATAGATCCTAATTTAATGTCTGATTCTGAAAAAAGAGAATTACTAAAACTAGATTAGGATATTGCAGATTTATATAATTGGGTTAAAATAGATGACAGTGGTGATAATTTTAATAACTTTGCTGTTGTAACTCCTACAGAACAATATTATAAAGATAGTCAAGCTGCAAGAGATTCTGGAACAGGTGCATATAATGATTGGTTTAATAGAAATCATTATGAAGATGGAAAAGGTAGAATGCATCCTGCTTCATATTATACTGAACTCAGACCAAAAGATGAATTTTTGGAATAGTATACAGAATATGCCCCTATAAGTAGATATTCTACTATAGACGAGAAATCTGATTGGTTTAATAAAGATTGGGATCCTACTGGACCTGCTATACAACCAAATAAGAAATATTATGATAATAGTGAAGCATATAGATAGATAACAAGTAAACCGGAATTAAAGAAACTATATGATGATTTAGCTGATACAATGAGGAAGGCTAATGAATTTATATCATTTATGGTTTTTAATAATGACGATAGAATGCCACAAATACCTGCCAGATTTATGTAGGTATTAGGAAGAAAAGACAATGTATTAAATGCTTTAAAGTACGTATTTGAAGATGTTGCTACTACTAAAGTAGATGATATGGACTACGTAGAAGAATTTACTACTATGCCAAATGGAGATCCAATCAAGGTAATCCCTACTAGATTCATAAAAATGCTTGACGATACTAATGAAATTTCAACAGATGCTGTAGCTTCAGTTATATCATACTACAATATGGCTGCCAATTATAACAATATGGTTGAATAGTAGGATGATATAGAACTATTATTAAATCTCCTTAGGAATACTTAGATAAGAACTAAAAAAGAATTAAAAACCCCAGGATCATCTAATGTATATAAACAAGCACAGTTATTAGTTGATAGATTAATGTATGGAAGGAATAAAACTCCTATTACTATAAATATATTAGATAAAGAAATTAATATAGGTAAGACTTTAGATATAGTAAGAGGATTTGTTACTAAAGTAAACCTATCAGGTAACTTATGGTCTATCGGGACATCTTTTTTCACAGATGCATCATATACTACCTTGGAAGCTAAAATGGGTAGATTCTTTGATATGAATGATCTTAAATTTGCTTCTAATGAATTTGCTAGATAGCTACCAGACATGCTTGCTAACATAGGTAATCCAGTACCTAAAGGAAAATTAGCATATTTAATGCAATTAAATCAAGTAGTAAAAGATAATAATGAAATATTTAGTAGACTTGATCAGAGTCAAGTATTAAGGGCCTTAAATCAAAATTTCTGGTTTATGGGTTATATTCAGTCTGATTATACTGTTAAAAGTCATACATTATTAAGTATATATCATAGCTATAGATTTGTCGAAGGAGAAGGATTTATGACTAAACAACAATATATTGACAAATTTAACTCTACTAGTTATAATTTTGAATAGTTACCAGTAACTCTATATGACGTATTTGTAGAAGATAAGGATGGTAATGTACATATATAGAGCAAATATGAATCCTACATTACTGATAAATTATAGAATGATGTAAAGAATAGAATTAATATATTATCTCAAAGAATAGATGGTACATTAAGAGAAGTTGATAAGGCAGCAGTCCATGCCAATGCTATAGCATCTTATATAGTATTACATAGAAATTTTATGATATCTGCCCTACATGATAGATTTAAAAGAAGACATTTCAATCTAGATTTAGGAGTAGAAGAAGAAGGATACTATAGATCTACTAGTAAGTTTTTAAAGAATGTAATAGGTCAAAGACATTTTGCTATTACATAGTTATTAGCAGATTATGATAATCTAAAAGATTACGAATAGTATGCTGTAAGAAGAACATTAAATGAATTAGTACTTATAGCAGCTTCTACATCTGTAGCTCTCGCTATTGCTTCTATAGTAGATGGAGATGATGATTATGATACATGGTTAACGCAATCTATTACTTATTTAGCAATGCGTTCTGCTTTTGAATTCAGAACTATGTATAATCCATTTGAGTTTATTTCTTTAATAAAATCTCCAACAGCAGCTTTCAACTGGTTTGATAATATATCTAGTTTCATAAATCTGTTCAATCCTGCTTCATACGTTGGTGATAGAACTCCATTTACAATTATAGACAGAGGTCCATATAAAGGATGGCCAGTAATACTTAGAAATATAATCAAAGTAACACCTATGAAGAGTATAATAGAAGCTGTCGATCCAAAAGCAAAAAGAAATTACTTACAAAATCAATTAATGAATTTCTAAAAAGTTTCTATATAAATTATCAATTCGCTAGATATACTGTAAAAAGAAAAGGCTGAGTATTAAGTTACTCAGCCTTATTTTGTTATGAGAGTTCATCACACTCTTCATAACTATAATAATCTTCTTCAGGTAACTCTGCATTCATAGACTCACCAAATCTATAAGTATTTAGAAATAATCTTTGTGCTAATTCTGGAACAGGCACGTTTGTCCAGAATCTATTTATTTCTAATGCTGCATCTATAGTAGATGTCTTACCTACTAACTGAAGATTATTAATATCTTTCTTATACTTTAACTTACTAAAACAATAAATCATATAGTGTTTATTATTTATAGTAATATATTTAGTATTATATAAGGAATCTAATTGTCTAAACTTCTTATATCTGTTCATAGATTCCTTAGTATTTACACTACTATCATATATCAAAAAAATCTTTTCTTCTAAAAATGGTCTATTTTTATCTGTAGTATAAGCATTTATAAATCCACTTTCAACCGTTAAATCACTCCAAGTAATATTATCGTCTAATAACGGAACTATATAAATGCTAACATCATTCAAGCCTTTCAGTACCATCCCCCTCATAATAGCTAAGAGTATGCTCCCAGTTATTAGTTCGATAATGGTATGAAAGTTCTGTTAATGCATTGATAATGATGGTTTTTTGAGAGTCTAACTCTGTTTCATTAAACATATCAAATACTCTCACTTCATAGCTGCCATTTGTTTGAATAGCAACTATATAGGCTTCACAGTCATAATCTGAAATATCAATATCTTGATCTTTCATATACCAAGTAATAGCTAACAAATAATAAGCTATTTGTCTGTAATAGCCAAATTCTTCTACAGAATGCTTAAAGTTATAAACATCTGAAGTAGTCTTTAAGTCAATTAGAATAATCTTCTTATTGACATGATCGAATATACATCTATCAAGTAAAGACTTGCAAGGTGCATACCAAATCTTATCTTCATCCATCTTAAGACTATTAGTCATAATAGGAAGTGTCCAGTTAATATGAAACTCATTATGAGATTCTACTCCTGGTATATCTGTTAGTAATTCTTTTGCTTTCTTATGATTATCAATATTAGACTTAATTGTCTTTAACATATTCAAATCAGCAAAGGAAATTACTTTTCTGTTATCTTTTTCATTTCGTAATGCTTCTATATAGTCAGCATAACGAGTACATAGCTCTGTAGCTTCTTTTAAGACGATTTCAGAGCTTTTTGAATTGCTATATGCAGATTTATATGCAGCAATCTTCTTATCGTCTTCTATGAGCTCTAATGAGTTTGCATAGTTCTCACAGAAATCTTTTTGTTGTTTTACTTTAGGTACTTCATAATCTAAAATAATATAATCCTTCCAAAATTCATCTGGTTGAAGTATATATTCATGAATCATAGTACCCTTCTCTAATTGTGGTAACTTTAATCCTTCTTCTTTACCGTCGAGCATATTACGGAAATATAAAGGACCTTTCTTTAGAAACCAACCAATAGAAGAATTTGATATTCTCGTGTTATCTTCATAATACGGTTTATCAATTGTCATGTTCTTCTAAGTTTATTGTTACTATTTTGAGTCTTTCTCTTTCAATATAACTATCAGTTAATATACTACAATTATACTGATTAAGATGACCATAGGATATACCATTATGCCAATGCCCAAAGAAATGATGCTTGTACTTACCGAAACAGCAATGTTCAAGCTTCTCATTATAATTAGGATTTTCATGTGTGATTAGAATATCACATTCAGGTATATTTTCATATGGACATTTATACTCATCATATTCATGATTAGTATCTTCAAATGCCCATTTTTGCCAGTGTATAGGAGCTATCCAAGGAGTACCATAGAAAGTAACTCCTTCATATTCATAGAGTTCATCAATAAGAAATACTACTTTATCATCAGTAAGTATAGATATCTTATCTTTGAATTGCTGAAGTGTAATATCTTTATCTAAACCATCATACAAACGTTCGATATAGATATCATGATTGCCAGGTACTACTATTACTTTCTTACAAGGAAGTTTATCTACCCAGTTTACAAAAGTAACACTCCACCATTTATCTGATTCATCACTATCTCTTTGAACAACTAACTCTACTACATCACCAGCTATACATAGTACATCACACTCAGGTATATTAGGTAGATGCCCATGCAAGTCGCTTATCGCACATATCTTCATAATGTAGATTTGTTGTAAGTCTAAATATAAACAATATTAAGAATAATTCCATTATCTTAATTTAATTATTAATTCGTCTACTTGTTTTTGAGTATGTACTACATAAAACTTTATGTTAGGTTCAAATCTATACAAGTAGTAGTTAAATAGTTTCTCACGTAAAGGCCATGCCTCATTAGGATAGCCTTTACATTCGATAATAAATCCATCACCTACAAAATCAGGTAGGTAAGTCATTGGACGATATTTCTTTTCTCCAAAAGTAAAAGCTGGAAGAAGTTCAAATCTGTGCTTTTCATAATCAGCCTTGATTTTTGCTTCTTTCAGCTTCTTATATGTATAGGTTTCAAGTTTACTTCTAAACTTTATACCGTCATATTCATTTGGAGTAGCGTTTTTTACTTTTCCTTGCTTCTTTGTACTTTTTCTTCTTACAAATAACATCATGATAAGACTACACTCTTACAATAAGTTATAGAATCATTCTTAGTAGAAGCTCCAAATGTACTTTTTAATGTAACAGGTTCGCCTTTCATGGCTTTATCCATTACAAATTTGATAATACTCCATGCAGCCTTCCATTTTGCATGACAATCTTTTACTTCTCCGGCAAGTAATTGAGCAATATAGTCAACTAAAAATGCAGGAATACAGTACATAATGAAAAGTATTTTGACAGGGTAAGACAATATCTTACCTATATTTTTAATAAATTTCTTCATAAAGCCAATTTTCTATAGTTTTTAATTTGAAAATCTCCAAATAAACCCTTTATAGGTTTTAATTCTTTTATTACAGCATTGTGATATTCCTGAATAGCTTATGTTCTCTATTGAACTAGCTTCACGAGCACTTTTATATATACATAAATAATGACCATCTAAGTCATATTTCTTAACAGCTTTACAATGTTTATCTATTTGACTTCCATATCTCATGTTGTAGCTTCTAGTACACCATTCAAGATTAGATATATTGTTATTTAATTTATTTTCATCCTTATGATTAACTTCATTATAATTATTAGGGTTAGAAATAAATACTTTTGCTATTAATCTATGTAATATAAAAGTTTTACACTTACCGTTAGAGCATAAATTTACTTGTAAGTAACCATTTCCTTTTGACTGAGGTGTTAATATCTTATTTTTAGATCTTACTCTTCCATAAGAAGATACCTCATAATTATCATATCCGTCTATCTTTTTCCAAATTTCCATAAATATAATTTAATGCTTATTTAGTTTAAACGTCTATTTAATGATTTGGTTACTTCTTTATCAATAAACTCTTTAGTTTTTTCAAATCCATTTAACTTAACAGAATCTGAGACATCTTTACTCTTTAACTTTTTATTTAAAAGGAGACCTTCTAAGCCTGTTTTAAGGCTCATTTTGCGAAGATATTTTACACCAGCTTCATCTCTATCAAACATTATAATAATGCGTTTAAAACGCTTCTTAAGCTGTTCTAATGCCTTGTCAGGTATAAAAGTTGATTCTGATGATGGGCTTATCGCAGGAATACCCATTTCGTATAAACACATGACGTCTTTCATACTCTTTGTTATAATGAGTATATCACCAGTTTTAGGTAACTGTTTAAACCCCTGAATATCGTTTTCAGTCAGGTTATTACGCCACTTTGTATATTTATCTGCTAAAGGTCTATATATCTTAAAATGATTATACACCTTATAAGCATACATAGGATTTGTATCCTTGTAAATACCCTTTACAATACCATTACACAAATAATATTTAATACTACTTACTCCGAATTTCTTCAAAGTAGTAGTACTAATATTGAACTGAGACCAGTAATTGATGTCTGTTAGAGTAAAGTCTTGTCTTACTACACCAATTACTGTCTCTGTTGACGGTATATATTGCTTAGAGCTAACGAGTTGCGTATTGTTAGTAATTTTAAGCTTATTAACTATATCATTCAGTATATCTGAATAATTAGTTAAACCAGTAAGTAACGAAACAAACTTAATTACATTACCGCAATCACCTGTGCCATGATCCTTAAACATTAACTGTTTAGTAGTCCTACTATAGAAACATCCAAATGATGGATTTTTATCTTTTCTAAATGGACTGTTATATATCATGCCAACTTTAAAATTACCTATATACGCTGAATATATATCATACTCTGTTACCTTAGATAGTATATACTCTAAAGTAACATTCTCTTCATCTTTTATGTTCGTAGTGTCATATAACATATGATATATCTTTAGTGGAATACTACGGAATCGAACCGTAAATCAGGCGTACTATAATAGATAGTTCTTGCTTATTTTATTCTATTCATAATATTCAACTATTTCTAGCTACCTTGTTTTACCATTAAACTAGTATCCCTTATAAAAACGTGAGTGCATGCTATTCAGAATCTATGAATTTTGTAATTCGCCACCGCCTTTCACGGCTTGCATCGGATTCCTCTAAGAGTCATGCCACCGATAAATTACTCACATAGCGGCATGCTACTCACGTATCGCTATATTATGCCTAGCGTAGGCAAGCTGTTAAAAGGTTATATTAGAATGGCAAATCGTCATTCTGAGTATCTGCTACTCCTTTATCTACCTTATCTAACGGATTAACATCTGTTGTTTCCTTATCTGCTGTGATAGGACGAACAAAGACATCAATATTCAATTCTGTAATCTTACTTACTTGACCCTCAGGTAAATTCATTGGTTCAATGAAAGTAAATTTACAATAGTTAGGTAATGTAGTATAACCTTTATTGTTATAAACTATCTTTACTCTAAGTAAAATATCTTTATTTGCTGCATTCAGCAAATTAACAACCCAATTAGCAAATTCACTAAATGATGAACCTGCAAAGACGAGAGCTTCTTTAGGATAGAAACAGCTAAGTATCTGCAATATACGCTTTACTTGTCTATTTGCTCTGTTCTGAAAGTCTTCTTCAGATTCCATAGGTTTCTTAGTAGACTCCCATTCAGTATGTGTCATAGTCTGTTCATCTTTCTCGAATTTAAATTCAATAAAGATGTTACCATTAATGGACTTATCAACTCTAGCACTTACAAATTTCACATTATCGTGAATACCTGCTTCTAAGTACTTATTTTTACTCTCTTGTATCTGGTTTGCTAATTCTGTACTATAAATCATAACTTAATCTTTTAAACTGATATAAAATACTGTTAAAAGTTACTCAGGCAAATATATTTTGTCCCAATATACCTTAATATCATTGTTTTCATCGCTTTCTGCAATAACAATGTTCTTACCTCTTAAATGAGGTGCTCTTGCTTCTCTAACGGAGTTATCTCCGCCTTCGAAAGAGATATGAGTTTCATTTCTCTTTCTATATACATAGCCAACAGCATCTGCTTCGCCACATATAATATTAGCAAGTTTACCTACTAAGTCAAGGGACATTTCTGATAACTCTTCGCCTTCCTTATTAATCAACTTATCTCGAGTATGACCAATAAGTATAAAGTTATCACATAAATCTCTAAACATATCTATAACTTTTCTTACAGCTTGTTGTAGATACATATAACCAGAACCATTAGGTAAGGTTCTTACGTCATTTCCAGAGTAATTCTTACCCATAGGAGTTGCTCTATACAACTGCGCTGCATAGCTAAGACATATCTCCTCTAATCTTGAGGCATTGTCTAGAGTAATATATTTGTATGGTTTCTTACCGGTCTGTTTAATTTCTTCTCTAATTGCTGTAGCAATGTCTCCCAAGTCTTTTACAGACCTAGCTTGTACAGCAAGAGCTTCGAGGAACTCAGAACCACCCTCTAAGTCTACGATTAGATTGTTATCTAATCTAGACGCTAGAGTGGTTTTACCGGCTTTTGGTTTGCCAAATATAATTAAGAATCGAGGATTCTCTACTTTGGCTTTTACTTTCTCTTTCGGTAATACAATCATAAAGCTTTAATTATATTGTATCCTCTGAGAATGCTTTGGTAGTTTCTGATAGTTTGGATATTTATTTAGAATAAACCACGATTTTTAATCTTAATCGTGATATCAATAATAGTCTTTTTAGTTTTCGGTTTCAAATGGTTCAATGAACCAGTTGCAATCGGGATGATATCGTAACCAATCTGTACGAAGTTATCAAAAATCTTAATCGGTGTACCGAATTCGTCTTCAAAGTCATAATCCTTCTTAAAAGGATAATTCTTCTTAGCATAAATATCAAGTGCAGATAATGCGTTAAAGAATTCTTTTTCAAGGTCAAAGTTAATGCTACCATCAGCAAAGCACTTGAACGGACATTCTGCACATTCCTTAGGCAACCATCCAATGTTATGAGTCTTACTCAAACCAAGAGTAATATAATCACCAGCACCAGCATATTCAATGCCATAGGTGCATTTAGGATAGTCATAATTACTTTCTACTGTTAACCAAGGATAAGCGTTAACAACACGTTTCATCAAAGATTCTTTGTAGATATCTGCAGTTTTATTGTTTTTCGGTAACTTAAATGTATATGTTTTCATAATTTTCAGCCTTTTTAATTGTTATTACTAAACGAAATCTTCATCACTGGTTCCTCATCTCGTATAGTCTCAATTAAGTTATTGTATTTCAAATCGTTATCAAACTCTAATATCGCACATTCTCCTGCATCCCTATTTTTAAGTATATGCAAGTAGACTTTATTCTTCACTAGTAAACGATTTGGTCCATACTGTTGTATATTGAGTAGTTCCGGTCTGTGGATACATATAACATAATCAGATGCATGAAATATAGTATCAGCGGAAGATATATCACTACGCATTGGATAATGCATAGAGGGGTTGTTAATTCTTTCAGGACTCTCAATGTTTCGATTCATCTGTGATAACTGAATTATAGTAGTATCAGGTAACTTCTTTACTCTGATAAATAGTTTCTGTAAATCTGAAATCACTTGCAGGGCTGTTTCACGAGCTTGACCTTCAACAAGTAAAGTATGATCAAGTATAATCACAAATTTCTTGCCTTTAGCCTTATTCTCATAGAAATAGTTTATAGTAGATGCTATATCGTCAACAGTACCCGGTGTATCTACATAATATATCGGATATGATTTTATTTGTTGAGAAGTTTGTTCAACTTTAGCTAATAAATCATCATCTAATTCATTATTAGCACTGTATAGCTCTGCAGTAGTTTGCCTTAGCTTACTGCTCATTTTTCTACCTACCTGCCTAGAACTTAACATCTCAAACGAGAAATTAAGTACTATAACATCCTGTTTAGAATTTAAATCTATTAAATCAGTTTCAAGCGTATTCACAAATGAAGATTTACCACTACCAGATATACCTACTATAGTATATATCGTATTAGGTTCAATACCACCCATACAGGATTTATTGAACTTATTCCATCTTGTACGTAGTGAAATAATCTCATGATTTTTTCTTCTACGTATATACTCTACTGCTTCATTTGTAGCTGAAGATATATGACGGAATGGTAGTGTCTTAGATAAGTTCTGTTCCATAATTATAGTTATCTATGGTTGAAGGTTTGTCTAATTTCATTTGTTCATCATAGGTTTCCCACTCGTGTTGAGTGAGCCATTTCCACATAGTTTTCATATAACCCATTTTACCAGTCATCATCTTGTTATCTATCTCAAATTTAAGACAATTAATAAGATGTTGATGCATAGCTTTGCTTTTGCCTACTATGCGATTATATTCTTTTCTACATTTGTTTACATTTGCTCTGAGGAAACCTTTAGTTCCATCAGGTCTCATAACATAAACTGGAAATTGGTCATAAAATTCATCAAACATAGTCTTATCTTCTTTTAGAAGTTCAACTAATTTGTTTGTTTTATTTATGACTTTGGTATCTCCATCATACTGGACAGAGATTAAACCTAAACGCTCTAACTCTCGTATTTCTTCTTCATTAACTAGGCTGAGAAGTCTCTGAATGTCTTGATTGATTGTTTTGATATCACTCAATACGATAGTTAGGAATACTAATTGATTAATAGTTAGGTTGGGTATTCTATCTAAGATAGAAGTATCTATTTCTAAAATCATATTCTCATATTTAAATATGAGCTTACAGTTCTTTGAAATATTTTGGTAAAGCCTTTGTTAATCCCATAGGCTCAGTTGTAACGGTTTTAAGTCTCGGATTATCTTATAGGCTTCATAAATATAATACCTATAGTTAATCTTTCTCTCTTCAATTGGTTTGTCATCGAACTTATTCAAAAGAGTAACACCAGATGCAGTAAGCATATTCTGATATGATTTAGCATCAGTGTTATCTGAATATTTCCATTTCCATAAGTATCCACCATTAGTAGATGCATAGAAACGATTAGTTCGCTGTTGTTCTTGGTTCATGTATTCAACATGCCATTGTTTACCAGTTTTCTCAGACATCAAGAATTTACGTATATCCGTACATCCTTTTATAGTGTCTTCTACTGGTATACCATCTACAAAGTACTTTATAATAGCTTCAGGTATTATCTTTGCAGATAATCCTTTACCTAATAGTACTTTAGTAATAAACATACCTTTTGTTTTAATTAAATCAGAATTTTTAGTTTCCTTATATCCTTCTTTAACTGCAATGTAGTCATTAATTGCATATTGGTACATAGCTTCAAAACGCTCTTCTTCAAGAGTAAGTCTTGTAAGTTGTTCCCATTCTCGACAAATCTTGTTAGCCTGTTCATATATACTTTTCTTAAGTAATACAAACAAACCATCGGTGTTTGCCTGGACGATTCGGCATCCTATTTGTGTTAGCTTTTCAGCTAACATTAGCAATAATAACTGTCCATTTATTCTACATTATATTCTATATAAGACGCAACTCTTATATACGTTCTCTTATGAACTGCTGTATGTTACCATACAGATTAGACTATATCTTCTCCTTTTACTTAAGCAGTCAGGAGTTCCCCATTTCCACTACCATTAGCTTGTAGTGTACTCTCTTTCGAGATAGTCGTTGAACTTTTTATTAAATTATGATAGATTTGTTTAATCTTAGATAAAAATAGTTCCTTTGAAAATTTATTTTTCATTGTATTACAAAGCTTACAACATGGAATACAATTTTGTGGGTAATAACCTTTACTAGAGTCAATTCTATCTACTCCACTATAGAGATTTTCTAAGTCACTATTAGAGAAACCGTTACAATAATGACAAGGTTCTGTGATAATATTTTTAAATTCTTTTTCGTTTAATTTCCATTCAATATTTCGAGCTTTAGCATTGTTTATATAGTGAATATAAATATTATATAATACTGTATTTAGATCTTTTCCAAATCTATTATATATACAATCTCTACATTTTAAATTATCAAAATTGTTTAAAGCTTCTTTTTTCCTGGAAAATATGTTTCCACATTTCTTGCATTGAATTTTATAATAGAGATGAGCTCTATTATTTTTCTCATATCTCTCAGAATCAAATTCTATTACCTTAAATTTGTCATTTTCAAGATTTAATGTTTTATCTAATAATTTCATAATTTAAAACTTAGTTACTGATTGTCCTTTTAATGTATAACGTAAAGTTTAAAAGGATGTTCCAGTAGTTAAGGGAATTTTTTTCTATGTATTTCTACATAGGCAGACCAAATTTAATCTGCATTACTGCAAAAGGACTGTAACAGAAGTTGTGTTGATTTTGTAGATTACCTGACAAACCATTCAATGCTAACTTTAATGTCTCATTTTTCACTTTATCTCCATTATGCTTAGCTTCTATTCTTTCATCCTTAATTTGAGAATATACTTCTAAGAATTCTGGACCAAGATGCTTAGGATAGAACTTATATTCTATTAGCATACTTGGATATAGTGAAGCAACATCAATGTCTATTAGCATTTCGTCTTCTTTAGGAATAATGATTTCAGGATCATTTTTAGAATGAATCCCGCCTACTCCCACAGTATAGCGCAAACCATTAAATATGAAGTTGTTTTCATAACCTTTCCTACCAGGGGATACTATCTGACTTTTCATATCATCTAATACTCCTTGTAGAATAGGACTATCATACTTAATGAACGGTAGTATTACATCCTTTAGTGGTATATAATCCATTGGCGATCTTAATCCTTCAATATCCCACCAGGTTAAACCTGTTTTTTCAAGATACTTTTGAGTTAAGATCTTCATTCCAATGTTTACACCGTCCTTACTAAGGACTCGTACTCCATATTCATCTTCAATAGCTATACGTAAATCAATATCTTTCTTACATCTATTTAAAAGCTCTGAAGTTGACTCTATATCATTGATATTATAATCAATCATATTGTCAAAATCTTCTAAAGGAAGAGGCTTACTCCAATCACATACAAATTCTTGTACATTAGGATATTGCATAGTTACTTGAATTTCTTTCAAACCTACTCTAAGTTTATTAGAGTAAAGCATAGTAAGTAAATCAAAAGTATCAAACCAAATCTGATACTTCCAATGTTTCCAAGCTTCTATATTATCTTCTGTAGAAGTAGTAATAGTCCTACTTAAGTTAAATATAGAACTACATATTGTAGCTACATTATAACTCATGAGTTTATCTTCATACTCTATAATATAATTTACTATAGGGTTATCATAATGCAGATTATTATATCCACAGAAGATAACCTCAGATTTTATTTCTAAATCTGTAGTATAAAAATCACCCCATTTTATGTAAGAGTCTACTTGTTTAAAGAACTTTACTAATTCTCTTAGCTGGTTCTTTCTTTCAGAGATTTCAAATTTATATATTTCTCCTGTTTCTGTATTTTTAACAGAACAGTGAAAGATATTTTGAAATACTTCAATATCATATACATAGACCTTCTTGTCGCGTATAATCATATCAAAAATATTAGTTAGATTCCGTGGTCAGACTCGAACTGACACAATCACACAGACTTACATTTTGCTGCGGCTCTAACCTCTTCTTAAGCTACACGGAAAACAGTACCATTTCAGTTCTGGTACAAGAACTTCATGAAAAAAAACGAAGAATTAAGCTGCTCTAAGCATAGGCTTAATTATCTTACGATAATAGCTACGGCTAGATGCTATATCGGCTGGTTTTTTATCTTTTCCTTTACAGCCTCCAACATGCTGTTTTCTGTTCTTATTTCTACCTTCATAGAATGATAAGAATTTCAAGGGACATTTAGGTTTCTCTAAACGAAGCCTTGCTTCTTTTTGTTTTGCTAATTGTTTAGCTTTTTGTTCTTTAGCCTGTGCTTTTTTCTTTGCACGAAGCTCTTTCAATCTCGGACTTGACCAGTCTTCTGGCTTTTTATCCTTATTCTTTTCTTTATCAGCTACACTTTGTGCTAAGCGTTTATCACGCTCATCTTTCCATGCTTTATGTCTGATTCTTTTAGCTTCTGCTAATTTCCACTCTGTATAATTCTGCTTTCCCATAATCTTGATAATTTTTTAGTTAATAATTAAGCTGCTAATAATGATTTACCGTCATAGTAGATGATATTATTATCACCCTCTATGTCTTGTACAGTAATACCGGCAAATGAAGTATCTTTTTTAAACTTCTTTGCTTCTATTGCTGCTTTCTTTTTGGCATCGTCTCTTGTAAGTGCAATAAAGTAGTCTGTCTTGAAGTCATAGACACGTTTCTCATCGTCACTACGCCTTCTTTGTACAGTATACTTGAACTTACGCTTGTTAGGCTTTTCTTTAACAGCTAATTCAGCCGCTGTAAAGCCTTTTTGTTTGCCTTCCTTACTGGGTAAAGGCTTACGAGCTTCTTCTTCAAATTTAGCCTGCATTTCTGCAAGTTTAGCCTTCCTACTTGCTAATTCAGCTTTTTTGACTGCTCGATTAGCTTTCAACTTATCCTTTATCTGTTTTGTAGTAAGCGTAGTAGGTTTAGCTTTGACAAATAAGTTGTCTTTAACTATACGAGTAAATTTCTTCTTCTCTTTACGGGTATAGTTCACAGTTGGATCATAGCCTGCTTTCATAAGAATTTGTTTGATACGTTCTTTCTTAGACTGTACTATAGCCTTATTCTCCTTCATAGCTTCAATAGCTACTTTAGTAGGCTGTTGTTTCTGTTTAGAACTCCAGGAGTTCCATTCTACTGTTTTCCCATCTTTAACTACAGTTACTAAAGACGGACCGATCTCGAAATCCCTTGTAGTCTCTACTGGACAGTGTTTCTTGACGAACTTGCCACCTACTACTATTCTGGGATAATTACGCTTTTTAGCTTTAACTGATCGTTTCTGATTTCTTAAAGTTTGTCTCTTTATCTTAAAGTTCTTATTCTTTTTCATAATCTTGATAATTTTAATGGTTATTTACTAAAGCCTTTTATTGCCGGCTTCTTTTTCTCTATCTCATAATATACCATGACAGCTTTGTTATTCCAACTTACTGAATCTATGATATTGTTATCAGCAATATCTTTGAGAATAGAATTTACTCTATTCTCAAATTTACTGCTACTTTCAAAAAAACTTTTGCGTATATAATATGCTTTCTTCATTTTTTTTATGCTGCTAATGATAACGGTGCTTCTTCAATACTGAGTTCTGCACCATTATTGAAGTCTTCAATCTTCTTGTTCAAGGCATTTATTTCCAGCTGTAATTTAGCCTTCAAACTACTAATATAGGCAGAAGTTAATTCTTCTGTCTTATCTAAGTTTTTCTTGCCTTTAGCACGCTTAAGTTTAGGATCAAAAGTCTTAATCTTACTTAAGTGAAACAACTGTTCTTGCTTCTCTGACAAAGTAAAGATATCAAGATAGTTGTTAGTTATTGGTAACTCAGAGAACTTCTTATAACCCATATTGATGCACTGTAAGTACAATTTTAACAGGATACGTTCTTCTGCTTTTGCTTGGATGTCAAGAATCAGCGCCTTCAAATCAAAGTTACGCTTAGCTCCCGTAGGGATAACATTTTCATTCTTGATAATATTCCAGTATTTGGTAATCTCGTTACTAAGTTCTTTACGACGTGTAATAATATATTTAGATGTAATTGATTTCATGTTCAAGTTGATTTTTTTAAGTTAATACTTGACCAAATTACGTCTACTAGTGTAGTACTGATGGGGCTCAAACCCATAACCGTCAACTTAGAAGGTTGATGCTCTATTCAATTGAGCTACAGTACTGTATTTAGACGGGGCCAATTCACCCCGTGAAAATATATAGTTTCTTAGATAATATTCCAATTCAAATATTATAAAGTTTTAACCTTGCCTAGTTTTACAGGTATAACTACGCCTGGTCTAATTTCAATACCAGCGAAGCCAAAAGTGTTATCACTAATGACTACTTTGCCGGTTAGGCCCTTCTCTTTTGCGAATTTTTCAATAGCTTCCTTATTGATATATTTAGAGCGCAGCTCTCCAGTCGAAGCTGTTCTCAAGTTATCAAATAAGATATCTATAACACAATCGAGATCACGATTTTTTACTGCTTCCTCAAGTAATGCTTGTGTAATACCATTGAAAGCTATTTCATTCCTGGTTCCACCAGAACCAGTTATTGCATCTGCAATACGAATTGCTACATCAAGAATACTCACCGATTCATAAGTATTCAATAGCCGTTGCCACCATAAAGGTCCTTTGCCATAGTAAAAGAAGACCTGACCATCCTCTCTTACAGAAGTAGCATTAGGAGTTATCTTAGAGCTTCCGTCCCAACTCTGAACTTTAGCTAATATGGTAGGCTCAGTGTTAATAAGTATTTGCAGAAGATCAACTCTAGATTTAGATATTCTGCTCATAGCTTACTTACTCTGCAGATTCTTCCAAGTTTACCTGGAGTGTAACTTCAGATTCATCAGAAACTACGCCACACTGCCGTTGGTATTCCAGTTCCATGCGTGCTGACTGGTCCATCATATCTCGTACAGTCTCACTAAGCTTAAGATACTTACGAGACAATTCCTCATAGAAGTTGAGGATACCACGATTGTGAATAGCCAGCATTTCGTTCAGCATAGACAACTCCTCTGCTGCGAAGAACATCGGGCGACTGCCTTTCTTGCCGATACGTTCAATACATTCTGCTACACTTTTCCGGTCTGCCTTGCTAAATTCTGGCTTAACTAACTGGAACACAAGGTTCGGGTCGTTATCGTCAGGATTCAACATAATTTTCGGCTCACCGTCCAAGTCTTTGGCAATGAACTTAACGTCTAAGATGTCAATAGCCTTCACTACAAAGATATTGACTTCTTTCCGTAAAGTATTCTTATCGTTGAGCACATCTTCCTTCCACTTCAGGTCAGGATTGGTTGCTACTACGGTATAGATTTGTTCGCCAAAATAGCGACCATACTCTTTTGCTGTTGCCCGGTAACGAGCTAAAACCTGAGAGGCAACGCTCTGGTTACCTACTAATGCACTCACTACTGGTGCAGATACTTTATTATCCATAAGAATGTTTCCTTTCTGAGTCCGTGCTTGATTTCACCAATACGAAACTCTTCTTAGTTTTTAGTTAATACTTTGTTAATGCTCTCCACCTTTCGATTATTTGTTTACTAATGTACTCGTCTTATATAGTACCGCTTTAAAAAGCTTTGAAATATTAGCGTGAATTCAATCACATAATCTACTCAGTTTACTTTGAAAATAAATTTGAAAAATCTATGAGAAATACTCTGAGAGTTACTTCTGATAAAAAGATATGAAAATACTTTGTATGTTTGTAGATAGAATTATTTGCTTACAAAAAGTCTATCAACTCTTGCGTATTCATTCAGACCGTTTTTACGTTGCGCTGAACTTTCAATACGAAAACGTCCGTACTATATATCATATAATCTAGCATAAGTATTGTACTAGTATAATATACAGGGCCTATCATCGACAACTGGTATGTCTACAGGCATATAGGAATTACAACATTCTACGCGAATGAGGGTCGTTTAATCTAACGTTACTAAAATCACAAGCTCATTGCTTATAGCATGACCCACTTGTACCATTTCCAGGATTTGTTTGTTTATACTGCGCGAATATTGGGATTTCCACCCTTTATCATTCCCTTGTCTTGCTTATGGATACTTCACATAAGTGTACTACTACCCTTATAGAGACAGTATAAGAAGTAGCAACAGGTTGCTAATGATTCAGCGTTCTCTCACATATATAGTTGCTGCTATATACTTTACGAGTGTCTTAACAGTCGGCATAACGGTTGGCAGTCGGGGTGGTGATCTGTCTACTTACACTATCCTTACAACGGTAGTCTTAGCGTTTACAGTTCCATTGAACTTCCCATTTTATTAAAAGTTAAACATTAAAGCACATTTACTCATAGCTGGCTTTATTCAGCGTAGATACATTAGTAAATATAGTATAACATCTTATACTCCTAACCTAATGACATAGTCTTCTGTATCTCCTTAATCTAAGTACATCTATTAATAACAACAATTCTGGATTGAACCGCATTATATTAAGACGAAGTTTACATATCTTGAAACTTATAAGCTCTGCCGTTTTTTAATAGGTGTTTTCTCTGCGTCACCTTAGTGTATTTTTGCTGCATAATATGACTTGCTAAAGGTCACTGCATCTAGAATCAGGGTTATCGCGCCCTCAAACCGCTTAGTCCATCTGGGACTAGTCATTCCTCATTCAATTATACTCACACGAACGACTAAGCACGTGAGTCACTTCAGTCTTGAAAGGCTGTATCAATCTCATATACATCACTCCTACTTCATCCTTGGAACATTGCGTATCCACCTTCACGAGGACCCTATTTACCATAAGGCACAGGATTGGCTCCTGCTCCACGATAATCAGTCAAGTTTACATAGTGTGTACCATAACACGGTTACCCTTACATTAGTATCAGTAATTTACTACCTTCATAAGCACAAGTTCCAGTATCCACAATTGCATACTGCATCACAGCTGATGTGTGCTGAACACTATAGTTAGCAATCTATTTTTCCTTTCTGGGCGTATAGTTACGCTTTTGTTGACCGATTTTGGAGACCGGTGGTCGCGTTTCTGCTATCTCTTTTTTTCCATGAGTTGGCTGCTTCTTAAGGTGAAACTAACCTTTGCCTCTCGGCTTTACTTATCCTTTCCAAAGGGATAAGTCAGGAACCCTATTGCTCCTGTTTCATCATCGTGTTTATACTCCTTTTTGATTCATATCTTGATAATACATACGAGTAATATAGAAGATTTCGTTCTCCTTGCTTGCTTTGTAGTTCAGTGTGTCTTCTCTTAAACTACGAGTCTTTAGTAACAGTAATCGCCAGTACGGTTCTCATCATATCGTTACTTATAGAGGGTTATGCACTCTGTCCCCCTTTTACCTTCCGTTTTTCAGACGTTTAGGCCTATCATCCTACCTTTTGAGTAATCTCACAGTGTTAGCTGCTAACATATTCTCGGATCCTGTATCTTTTCGGGCCATAGAGAAATGACTCTAAGCTCCCTAACGGGCGCGACCAGCATTATTATATGCTTTACCGCATGACTTCCCTGGAGTGATTTACGCTATAGTTTTGCTCCTCTCGAACTATGACATAATTATAGGTTTTTATAGTGGTTAATGTCATCAACTATTTTCCACTGAGCTTTTCTCTTCAGCTACATTTGAATGTTCTGGTTCTAACACGGTAATTTCACCTGTAGTCAGGTTGATTGTTGCAACAACCTTTTTACCTTTACAAATATCTACGAACTTATTTCGTACATCACTACTACTGATATAGTCAATTGGTTCCATGATACTTGCGTTAAATCCATCCAAACATTTACAAGCATTACCTACAGACAAGCGTAGGTACTTTTCAGTGTATAAGCAATTAGCTATACTATCTTTAGTCTGATTTCTAATGATATCAGACTGGTCTCCCTCTACTATAAAGTAAGCGGATTGGGCCATGATGGAGCTCAGTTTGCACCGAGCTTCTTTCATGTCCTTAATAATACGTGATAAGCGTATCATTTGTTTTAGTATAACTAGATTACTTACCATAGGAGTCTACTTTAGATAATGGAGTTACTGGTGATTCGTCATCAGATACCCTACTAACACTACGTACTTTCGGATATCCTGTTGAAGTCAGTTTCTCTACTACTTTTGTTCTCCACTTAACTACAGGTTTAGGTTCACCCGTAGTCTTTACATTCACAATTGCGTCTGTTGTTCCTTTCACGGATACTTCTAATGTAGATAGGTCTACTTCGACATCTATCTTCTCGACAGACTTTTTCACTTCACTACTTGCTATAGGGAATTTTGGCATCTCTATAGGTGAAGGAATTACAGGGGCTGCCTGTACTACTGTGACTGTCTGTCGCAGTCCAAAGCCAATTATGCAACTGGCGATGAACATGCCGACAGCCGTAATTATTCTAAAATTCATATTGATTATGACGTTTTAGAGAATGGTTATTCTTCTACAAAACCTACAAACTTTAAAAACCTACGCCAAGCGCTTAGTTTTTTTTTTCGTCTGCCGGTTTGTCTCCACCTTTTTCAGGATACTCCTTTTCTGTAGGAGCTGTGATGGATGACTGGCAATATGCTGCCAAACGAGAAGCCGGATCACGATACAGATTGATAATCTGGCCGACTTTCAGACGTAATTCATCGGGTTTAGGACTTTCATCCTTTCCAAAGAAGTTAGTCTTGATAGAACCTATAACCATTCGAGCAATCTTACGATCATTCTCGAGTTGGTTCTTCTTAGATTCTTCTACGCCGGTCAAATCGAGCGACCAATCTGCGAACAACTTATCAATATACTCTTCACCTAAGTTAGAGATAAGAGCTGTAATAGCCTTATCAGACTCGGGTTTGAGGTCTTTATTATCCTTCTGCTTCAAGCGGAAGTTCTCATTGATAAGAGCGCGAACCGTTTCTGCAACTTGTTCTTCACTCCAACCTGCTTTAGTCAAGTGATTGTGCAGTACAGAGTGTGCCATACACGGAGAACCAGTCTGTGAAGTATATACGTATACTGAGCTTCCAAGGCCTTTCAGCAAGCTAACAGGGTTGATACGGCTAAAAATTTCATTCATCCAATCACCTACTGTCATCTCGTCTAACGCTAACTTCTTGTCGGCATTAGTTTCTTTCAGGCCGCGCAGTGTACGATACCATTCTACGGTGTTAACAATGTTCGTTGCAACGTTTCTTTCTTTGCTGATGAGGTAAGTCAACGCTGCATCAATTTCCTCATCTGTAGTGATCTTATTCGGATCAAGTTCCGGTGCTTTGATAGTCTTACCAGCATCTTCTGCAAGTTCTGTAGGAACTTCTGACTTGTTAAAGTCAATAGACAACTGGCTACCATCTCCTCCCGGTAATGCTTTAGCTGGAGCGAGCTTAATGCCTAACATTTCAGCCATACCTTGCAACGGCATGAGTTGATTTGCATCAATCATAAGTTGCAATTCACCACGTTCACCACGGTTGAATAAGTCCTGACGTATGTCAACAAGGGCTAACAAGTTTACGACATCAATAGTACGGTTGATGTCAGCGTATACTTCAGGATAACGCTTTGCAAGTTCTTCGTTGTTAGCGTAACGCTGTTGCATTACGAATGACAACATAGCCTTTCCATCTACTGAAGAGGCTGTAGAACCTACAGGAATACCAGCACCAGTGATACCGCCTACAAGAGAGGTTGCACGTCTGAGCGCTTTCTCTTCTGGAGAAGGTTTATTCTCGTGAGAAACATCCTCAGGGATGATAGTAGGAATTTTGTCTTTTTTCTTTTTGGGTGTCTGACCTTGTTCCTTATTATCCTTAGGAGCCTCAGCTGCCGGTTTTTCTACTTGAGAAGGTTTTTCCTTCTCTTTCTTGTTTCCCTTGTCATCAGAAGGCTTGTCTTCTTTCTTGCCTTCTTTCTTGTTTGCAGCATTCTTTGCTTCTTCTTTAGCTGCTGCTTTTGCTGCTTTCAAAGCTGCTTTTCTTTCAGCTTTAGTCATTTCTTTTTCTGCCATAATTTTGATAATTTTTGGTGGTTAATAATACGTTAGTTCAGTCGATAGAATATTTAAAGAGGTCAACTATCATCCTCTATTGCTGGTGAGTCACGCCCGTTAGTATAGATATTACTAATCAATGCGTCTGATAACTTTAATTTCAATTCTGCCATGTTACTCACAACCCCAGATAGGCAATTGGTAGTACCTTCTGTCACTGTACACACTAAGCTTTGTGTGCATGTAGAATTGAAGTCATCAACGGTGTTGACTAGCTGAGTAATGGAAGTATCTTGTTTGTTCATCCCTGAACGCACGGCTACTTCCTTACTCAACATACCTACTAACAAGCCAGCTATGATGCAGGAGATATAAATCCACCACATCTTGTCACTGCGAAAGTTTCTCGCAAGAACAAATGCTACTATTAATAGCACAATAATCCAAATTGCTGACATGTTTGTAATTTTTTAGTTTAACAATTGTTTTAACTTTTCCCGAGCTTTGTTAAGCTGAGATTTTACCTGGCTCTCTGTGAGGCCAAGTTCTTCAGATATTTGTTTGTAAGACAAATTCTGAACTGTTCGTAGTTCAAGTATATGACGATACTTATACCGGAGTCTGCTAAAGGCATCTGAAAGTCTCTTATCTGTTTCATTGAAGATATAATTATCTTCAGGCGAGTAGTCGGCCGAACTTCTCAATTGAACAGTGCTAGTACTATCGTCTAGCCAATAATTTGCATTCTCTTTCTTAGTACGTCTAATATAATCAATACTACTATTTATAGCTATAGTTTTTAACCACATTTCAAATGAAATATTGTTAACATAACTCTCTAGCTTTGAAAAAGCTTTAATAAAAGTAACAGATAATAAATCATCTGCAGCATCTTTATTATTAACAATACGATATATCGTATTATATATAATTCGATTATACTTCTCATAAAGCTTTGTGAAGGCAATTTGTTTACCTTCTTTCGCCTGTTTGATCAGATCGAAAAGCTGTTGTCTTTCTTCATCTGTCATAATCACGGGCTTTTTAGTGAGTATAGGGTCAATCAAGACCCTATACCCTTAGAATGGTAATCCAAGTATATACCTGCAATGCCATTCATTCCACTCGTCATATAGTTTATCAAAAGCGTCCCAAATACATTCCATAAATTCAATCTTTAAGTCGCGAGTGAGAACTTCGACTGGTAATTTATTCACCATACCACAGACAATTCTAATTCTAACTTTTAAAGTAATCTTAGAAGCTATGCCAATCTGTTGTATTATGTTCATGTCAAACCATGATATTATCCTAGCTAAGTTCTGTTTATCAAAGAATTCGTGGAATTCTGTATTTTTAATTTCTCGATTCTGTATTCTTAAGAATACATACCAAGATGGTCTCCAATTTACTTGAGAATATCTTATAGGACATCCTCTTAAGTATGGATATGCAGTGAGACTATTTACGACCATAGCGAGTGCTATTAATTATCTTCAGCATTAACACATTTATCTGTGCTAAGTTGAAATCAGTTACACTGAGAATATATGCTTTTGTAGCTTCAATTCCTCTACCGGGAATCTTGATATCCTCAAGATATCTGTTAGTGAATGCCTTTAATTGTTCATTGCTGATATTTGGCATCTTCGTACCGCGAATAGATTGTCTATAAGGCGGTAGAGTACATATTTCTGAGTATTCATACTCTAAAAACAAAAAAGAATCAGGTTTTTGACATACAGTTTGTATCTCAATAGATTCTTCAGAGAGTACTGTAAACTTTCCCTTTTGAACAAGGTCATTTATTAACAGTGCAGAAGTAATCCTAAGACAAGGAACTTCTCCAACTATATTGGCTAACAATTCAAATTGCTCTCCAATAATACGATAGATTCCAGGATGATTTAATTTCATGACTTTTTATTGATTTCTTTTACAAAGTTACTTACTACTCCTGATATTGCAGACATAGATAAGTCTGGATATTTATCGAGAAGTTTACTAATCGCTTCAGACTCTGAACGAGACTGATTAAGTATACTGATAAATTCAGTACGTTCAGCCTTAGAGTCAAACCAGGCAAAATATCTTACACGCATTGATATTCGTATTCTTTTATTTTACTACTTAATTCATTCCATTTAGTGATATCTATATCAGTAGCGTCTACTAAATGTATTATATCACATTTAGTGTTGAATACTCTTCTAATATAAGATATACCTTCTTTGTAGTGATACTTATTCTTATAAGCACGAGGTACTACATTATGAAGACGAGTTATTAATTCGGTCTTCATTCTCATCTCTGTTGCAGCTTTCTCCCATGATTCTGGAAGATTTTGTCTAATAAAATTCATTAATCCCATTTCAAATTAATTTATTGATTAAACTTAATATTGTAGCATTGAAGGGAATCGAACCCTTCACAGCCCCTACGTCTGATCTAGCCTGATATGCTCCAGCTTTCTACGACATTAGCTTAGCCGTTGGACTCTGTTATCACGCTGCGATACCAGTGTAGTCCATTACATAACTTGTATTGCCAGTTATCTGCATATTGACCTATTCTACTTCACATTGTCGCTGTCAAATTCATTCAGCCCCATATGCGTTTCCTATCATTTTACTTCGAGGGAAACGCTAGCAATAGAAGTCACCTTAGACGTCATAGTGAGTGGAGCTGGAGGGGATCAAACCCTCGTCCAAACGACTGATTCATAGACCTAACAGTCAATGTGGGTATACAACCGACCAAAGTTGTATACCCTATGGTCTTGAGAATGGTTAGTTCTCTTATACTGATCTTGATAATATATGAATAGGATTTACGTGGTTTGCATTCTTAGCAACGTAAATGATACAAGATACACACTATTCAGTCTGATTTGATATCTCGACTAAGGCAGTTCAGCATTATTACTAATGCGGGACAATCTTATTGTCGCGATCCCAGACATATGATCAGTAGTACACAGTAGTTCCTCATTACTGATACAAAGATACTAAATGAGACCTGTTAATTCAGGTCTTTGTGGCGTCCAATTTCTCCCGGTAAACCTAACGGTTTCCACCTAAATTCCCCATAAACACTAACCTGTTTGGATACAAAGATACTCAGGTTTCGGAACCTCTTTTTTTATTTTTCTCTGTCTTTAGCGATTACGCTGCGGAATCAGAGAATTCCAACGATAAGACCAGGAGTTCGGGAAGATTTCGTCCAATTCTCTTTGAGACTTGTCGATATCTTTGTCGATCTCAATGAGGTCCTTGTCGAATTGCTTCTTCAGTGCAGGAGCTTCATCATCCCATGCCGTAATGGGCTTCTTGCCGCTCTTCACGTCTTCGGCAATTGCATGCAATTCCTTCATATAAGTCTTCATACGTTGGTTTACGCGGTTACTACGGCGTAACTGCAATGCTGCGGATTTCTCAGTGTATTCACACTTTTGAACCACGTCGATGAGTTCGTTCGTGAGCTTCTCCTTGCGGCGCTCGGCAATCTTCTCAGCTGCTTTCTTTACTACTTCATCGGTTACTTTGTTTGCATTCGAGATTGACTCTTGGATGTCGTCACTCTCGTTGTTTACATCAAAGATGTTCAGTTTGTTTTCTTCTGCCATAATTTGATACTTTTTAATGGTTTGATACTATAGTTAATAATCACGAAATAATTTCGATAAAATCACATCCTTTGAAATATCTTCTTTTCGCTTCTAATACTGCTACGAATATATTACGAACATAGATATCTATAGACCTGTAATTATTACTTTTGCATTGTAGTTTTGCAGATTCAATACTAAAATTACCAAAGTATGATACAGCTCTAATTCTTTCTTGGATGCTTTCTGTTGGGTGTATCCTAACTAAAGGACGTATAATCTTACCCATTACATTTAGAGTTTAAAAAAGAACCATTCTACTTATTCGTATTTCTTATTCGTAGATGACCCATATCCTTCTTCTGACCAATGTTAATTGGTTGACCGTTGTATAGTCCGTAGGTACTTATGTCTCCTATGAGATCTCCCTTTAGGGGTTTGGCCATAAATGGTTCTTGGTTGACTGAAATCCACCATTTTACTAACAATTTAAATTAGTAATATATAACAGCGGGCGGATACTCTGGCGAAGTATCCTCCTTGGACTGTTCAAGTTGCATTCTGAGTTTACACTCATGAGTACATACACTACAGTTGATTTTGTTATCAAGTGTAGGACATTCGTTTTTAATCACTTCTTCTACTTCCATGACTTCTTACGATTGTAAGGCTCCATTTTCTTATGCTTAGGTTTCTTTTTAGAATCCTTCTGTCGCTTCTCATAATCTCTATTTGTCTTTGCCATGTTAGAAGAGTTTAAAGAGTGGATTAATGTCTCTTAATAAGCTTGGTAAACAAGCTAAGCCATATTCTTGTAACAGCTTGCGGTGACGAATATACTTTGCAGTAGTATCAATATTTGCTATGATATTTACTGCAGCAGCAATTGTCTCACGATTCTGATTTACAAGGAATTTACAGATATCCTGATTAAGAAGAGCTTGTGTCTTCATAGTAGGAGAACCTATTTCTTTTATAATTCTCTTACAGAATTCACGAATTACTTCTATATGAGAATTAGATACCGGTTCCTTTGTAACTATGACGCTATTTATAATAGCTTTATCTACTTCTTGATCTGTTAGTATAACCACTTTGGGGTCATCCTCTACAGTCACATAGTTACTCATTGCATGAGCAAATGCTCCCATTAAAGCTTCTTCATTTCTGATAGTGCCTTCGAAGCGAATAATAATTGCTTTCATTCTTTTACTACTTTTTGATTGATAGTTATAGATACTGATATCTCATATTCATCTAATTCATCACACAATTCATCAGTAGTATATTTACTAATGATAGGAATTGGCGGAACTACAGGATTGTTTGTATTAGGTGTTGCTTTACACAATGTTCTGGCTTTAGACAAAGGTATACCTAATATCTTAGTACAAGCTAATAAATTAGCTAAGTAATGATCTGTGCCGAATTTGATTTCAGTCAATTTTCGGTTTTCTTCAACTTTAATCTTCATCTAACAAATCTGCAAATTCAGTGAAAAATGTTTTAGGATCTTCGGCCAATATGACACTACCATCTTCCATGTCTACTGTAACAACTTCTTCTCCACCTAAAGCTGCATTTCTTGTAACACGAATATTGTTAATGGCCATCACATTGATACAAGTTGGCTTTGTTTCCTTTGTATCAGTAAATTTCTGATTACAAAAGAGAAAATCTTTGATAATTTTCATAATACTAATATTTTTTTAAATTGTTAATAATTGTTTTTTTTTTGACGACGACCAGGGTACTCTGGATTTTATTTTAAGTTAGTACCAACTAAAAAATACTATACATCGTTGTCCTATGAAAGTATCATTTGTTAATAAAAAAGACACACTTCTACTGACTCTCAAATAGTTTTAACTCGTAATCAGAAATAGCTGTCAAACTAATCTTATTGGAGTACCTGATTTTAACGTCTGCACGATCATAGATATGTTCTTGCACCCTAGGCTCTATTGAATTGTGCAAGCCCAATTCTCAAGACAGGACATATCTACTTACGCCCCACAGGTTTGTCATTTTCTGAGGAATGTCTACACTATTTTCACAAACTGTGTAGACGGGAATTTTCAACTCAACTTTAAAAAAGGATTTATATAAATGAGAGTGTATTGCCTCATTCTCTCTGCACAAATGCAGTATCTTTAGTATTGTTATACTTATCGAGCGAATCCTTATATTGTTGTACTCTTGCACCACTCATTACATTGTTGTATCTCTCTTTATTCGATTCATATATTGTAACAATGTCGGAATTGGACAATGATGTTCCGTGTTGAATCAAAATATCAATTAATATAACGTCGGGCATTGTAAGAAATACACTGTCAATACGCTTATATTCCTTGATATGCTTACGGGTATCAAGTATTTCCTGTATAGTTGGTACAGCATACGTGTCAATGGTATCTATATTGACTGTTCGTTCTTGCTTAACCGTCTCTGGTTTAAACAGATTGTCAATCTTATCTGTGAAAAGATAAGTTAACATACTTGCGAGGAACGCGAACGCTACTATCGCAAAAATCCATGCCCAAATATGGGCTTTGTTTGGTCTTTCGGGATTTTCCATTTTTGATAATGTTTTTAGTTAATAATATGAATTAATCAATTCCAAAGATATGTTTCATATACAATGGTTGAAAAGTTTTTGCTGCATATTCTGCTGCTTCTTTGTTAATGAACCTCAAATGAGTACCGACATGAGCATCCGCATAACCAAGGCCATAGTAAGAACCCAGACCAAATACACCCGCACCGGAACCGTCTTTAATCTTGTTCCAATCAATATACCACCAACTATACCATGTTTTGATTGGTTTGTTTTGTTGGTAGACTGGTATCCACGGTTTATTTCCGTTGGCAATAAAGTTAATTGCTTCAGTGATAGTACTCAGCATGATGTATGACATAACATGCTCATCTAACTTTCTGCGCTTATCAATAGGTTTCTTACCTAATACAGCGCAAGCACTTTTGTAATCTTTTACTTGTTCGAACATAGTTTTGATTAATATTTGTTTAACATTTTAGTTAATTGATTTATCTGACTAATAACTGTATTATAACTAACTCTATCTATACCTTTTAATAGCATAGATAATTGCTTTAGATACTTTATAGATTCTCTTATACAAGAATTAATACTCATTTTAGTAGATATACTAATGGGTATTCTCATTCCAATTTCACGTAATTTATTATTACGAGCCTCAAGTGCTTCTGGATAAGTTCTGAATGTACCTAATTCAAATCTTTCTCCATGTAAGTATATGATTACTCTGTATGGTTTCTTTTTGTTATATCTACAGTAATAGATATACTTTTGGCTTTTACTTCTCATCTTATAGTATCTCCTACAAAATAAGTATTATAATATAGATAATCTCTAACATATACCTCTTTAGTCTTTTTACTAAAAGGGTTCATGAGTTCTAACACATATGTGTCTGAGTTCCGTATATACTTATTAGTCACAATATAGTTCTTATACTGTGCTTTAAGTTCTACATAATTGTAATAATTATAGTCTCCGTAATGTTTACTTATCAATACAGCTACTATTATTATCGCAATTAACATAAGTAAAAACTCACTAATACTCGTGAGTATACTGTTTGAAGTGCTTCTCTTGACTATCATATCACGCTAATCTAACAGTTACTCTTGTAGGTTCTTTGTCTTCCCATTTTACAGATGGAAATAGGTCTGAATCTATATGTATCGTATTAAATGATGTTGCAAGCCATACAATTGTATCACTTGCCATTCCCTTTGTAGGTTTATCTCTGTATAAATATAATTCGTTATCTTTATCTCTCGCAACCCACATTCGAACTGATTTCTTTGGTTTTTCATTCATAATAAATTGATTTTATTGTTATTAACTATTGTTGTACCGAGAGCGGGAATCGAACCCGCATGACCTTAATGGTCAACAGAGTTTAAGTCTGTCTTGGCTACCTATTACAACATCTCGGCTTATAAGGCATTGGTTTTCATGAGTACAAACTGGAAGATTTATTTAACTCATTACTTAACACACTCACCACGTGAAGGTTGCCTGTTTGAGTGCAGCCAGTATATTCATATTCACATATAAACATACTGACAATACTACGCTTAGTATTTGATGACAAATCCATACTACAGAATGAATCTAGTAATAGGCTAATCTATGGATACTGTAAGGACTATCCTACGCTTAGGACTAATATGTGACATGTTGAACAGGAATACCACCTATCTCTACACAGAGCATAAATAAAGTTTGTCACATTGCATGATTTTTAAGTCTGCACTAATACTCATTGCAATTGGTTTAGAGTGGCTATGCCAACGCTCTGTATCCCCAATAAATCTATTTCTATCCTGTAAAGGACACAATAAGATATAAGCCCCACATGCTTGTCAAGGATTCTCACCTTAAAGACACCTAGCTACAGGTCAGCTAGGATTTTTTGTATTATGCTACCCAGTCTTACAACGACTTGACTCGTTTATATCCCACAATACCACAAATATAAACTGTCTTTGATTCGCCTGCACTAATATCATAATATAAAAGAATTTCCAGCTAAGTTATTGCAACTCACTTAGCTTTCTATTGAGATATTTATGAATATAAGCCCCACAAAGTTGACACTGATTCGCACAGTGTAGAAATAGAGTAAGCGCATTAATATAGCTATGGAAAACACCACTATAAGCTATGCTAAGAGCTGCGGAAGATATCAACGCCTCATTTTCTCTTACTCTATTGAAATGACACTTATTGTCAGTTAGTGTTAGACTGTCAAACACCTCATTAAGCCTGTCGAGGTATAGCTATCTTCCTTATGTTTGCTTTAGTTGGTTACTACTAAGATGTGCACTCACAGCGAACCTAACTGTGCATCTACCACGTGGATTAGTAATATATCTGTCTACCTTAGCTTATACTTCTATGTGCATTAGAAGCGAGATAGTACACTATATTACTTATTTTTTGACTCTGCATTTTACACGATTGATAACCGCTTAAACAGACTTGTCACTGTCTATGGTAGCATTACTTCTTACGTGGATATTGTTTAAGGATTTTATCTCTTACTTCTATGGCATCGTCTAATTCTTTAAATGTGCCAAAGTGTCTTAGTTTACCATCTACTTTCATTGTTACACGAAAAGGTAAATTACCATGAGGATTATAATATATATGTTCCTCCTAATTACATTTTTCTCTGTTTTCTGGTTTCATATTCCAAATATATGAAATGATATAATACTGATTATATACATTGAAATAGCAATAGCTAAACAGATTATAAATTCTTTTTCTAATTTATTCATAATTATTTGATTAACTTAAGTTTCTATCTTGAATAACTATTGTTCTGATTCAAAAAGAAATTAGGCTACATTGCTGTAGCCTAATAATTTAATAAGGTAATGGTTGAGCACCTTGTGGGTTTTGCACGAACTGAGGTTGTTGACCTTGTTGTGCAGTAGGAGCTGGTGCAGGTTGTACTACTTGTCCTCCTACTATTTCAGGAGCTGGTGCAGTAGGCATAATTTGAGGTGTTGTATTTTCCTCTGCTGGTACACAGTATGCACTGAATGCTCGTTGTCCTACTTCTTCTGGAGAACCTCCACGTATCCATTGTTTTTCTCCGAATTCGTCCATATAATATTGGCAGAAGATACGGAGAGTTGTGTAAAGAATAGGTTTTCCACCTTTCATTACTAACGAACCAGCCTGAATTGCTTCTCTTGCTGGTTGAGTTGCTGTTGCAGGTCTTGCTGGATGACTTGATAAGTGCTGCTTGTAAAACTTCTGCGGCGGACACCAATCAATCCAACATCCCGTTACCATTTGTAGCTCTTCGGGAATTGGCTGGTCTGCTTGTGCTGTTCCTCCGTGTTGAGTTGACAATAATGGAGTAAATAAATTTACAATGGGTTGAATAAAACATGTAAATGTTTGTGGTTCTTCCCATAAGCACAATGCGTTCTGAAGTTTAGCAAGCAAATATTTTGTGCCTGCATTCTGTTTTCCTTGTTCCACGATTTTGATTTGTGGCTCAATGATTTTGTAACGTGCCATGACATGATACAATTACCTATACATTGCGAGGTTTTTTGGTGATTGTTAAATATAGCTATATATTACTTGATGAGGTAATACATTGAGAATGGGGGAAGTGGAAGAATGTGGGTGAGTGGTATATCATCACCCATTCACTCAAACAATGGCAAACACTATGAATTCCTTCCTGCTTCCCCCAATGTTGAGCAGCTGTGCCTGATTTGCCTCCTGTGCGCAGCCTTTGTGGCAATACTGTGTACTCAGTATCTGTTCTTATGAATACGTTTGTACTCTTCTACCATTTCATGTAATACATTGTTGGTAGTTACAAATATAGTATAATTAGCACTAACAGTAGCAGAGTCATATAACTCAGGATGAGATATTATCTTGAACGACTCTTTGAGTGTTGCAATCTCATTAGGGAACAGCTTTCTGTAAGGATAGTAAGACAGCATGATGAGCCAATAGCCGATGTATAGTTTGATTTTGGACATATATAAAGTTTTTAAAGTTAATAATCAGCAAAAAAGGGAAGACCACATTGTGGTCAATCCCAATTAAACCAAGAGTCAGCATACTCCTCATCACTGTCAGAAGGAGTAAAAATACAATCTGATAACATAAGCTTATGAATTACAGTTAATAATGCAAAGTCTGGCAGTAGTAGCTGATTTGTATCCTGTTGCTAAAGTATAGTAACACAGATAACAACTGCCCGGGGACTTCCCGATTTCTAACAGCGGTGGGGGATTTGCTGGTGGGTATTCTACACGCGCGGGGGTATACTATATAATTATTTTTCCACACACGCGGGCTTTCTTTATAAAAAATTTTTTGTTAAAAATTGTTAAAATATTGAAGTTAAATAGCCATAATTGTTGTTAATAAATGTTAAAGAAATGGTAACTAACACATAGTATGAGACGTTTATAGGGGAGTAAGAGGGGTTACTAATACAGACTAATAAGTTCTATATCATAAGTAAGCCATTATAATTACTCTTACTTTAGATAACACTGTAATATGAAATATGAATTTATGAGAAATCTCCAGACTGAAAAAGAAGTCAAGAGATTGTTGAGTAAGAATATTGAGATATTATCAATAGTAAAGGATGGTAAAGCACAAATAGCTAAGATTGATAATAAGTATTACTACATAGAACAAGACCCCTTAGAATATAAGGGACAAATATATTTACAAGAAGTTGAAATTTTAGACAATGAATAAAGTAAATAAGATAGATAAGGCTTACTCTGGTAAGATAGTATATCATGGTAATAAACCATATCAGTTAGTACCAGAGTTGAAGAAAGGTATGTGTGAAGGTTGTAGTTTGTATAATAGTAGTTGCCCTACTAGAGTTACTGGTTACTGTACTCAAGGTTATATACTTAAGAAGATTACACTATGACAGTAGAGTTAGATAGAGATGACTTAGTAAATCTTATCATAGGATGCAGTGGTCCTTATTATACTATAATGGATAAGTATAATGAAAAAGGATTAAATCTAGGTCATTATGTAGGTGGATTTGTAGACTCTTGGAGATGGAACGATAAGTGTAGTTTTAAAGATTTAACCGAAGACCAACTTTGGGAGATATACTTAGATATAAAGAAATCATGGAAGTAAAAGAAATAATAGATAAAGTATATGAGACTATAGACAGTCTATACGAAGATGGTAAATTAAGACCTTATATGAGAGTATATGTAGACAAAGATATCATACCTGAAATGTTTAAATCTATAACTGGTACTTACACAGACAACAATCCAGATACTTATATTTTTAAGTATAGAAGTACTTATAATACTGATATAGAATTTGTAGGTATTGATAGTAATTTGATGAATAGTAACCTTGTATACTTTGTAGATGGAGAATAAAAAGATAGTAGAATATTACCCTTCAAATGAAGGCCTGAAGAACATTTACAGCAAGTTCCTAAAATTCGGTAGTATTGAAGACCTCGACAATTTAATTCTTCTTTATACCAACGATATAAGAAAAAAGGTGATAGACTCTTATATAGAAGACGGGGAAGATGAAGAGATGGCTCAATTTATAGTTGATTACTTTGAATATATTTATGGAAAACGAGGGGAAGAAGAATGATTTTCAAGACGGTAAGCTAAGATGGGATTTACTGCCTTTAGAGGAAATTGAAGATATAGTTAAAGTGTACACATCTGGTGCTAATAAGTATGGTGAGAATACTTGGCAATTATTGGACAATGGTTATGAACGTTACAAAGCCGCCTTATTAAGACATCTAACTGCAATTGAAGGCGGTGAAATTATAGATAAAGAAAGTGGGCTTCCGCATACAGCGCATGTAATGTGGAATTCTATAGCATTAAATCATTATCTGAAAACAAATAGAAAGGTAATATATAAGGATATACCTGGGTACGAAGACTTTTATTACGCTGATAATTTAGGAAATATTTATTCTAAAGATAGAGTTCATAATACTAGAACTGGCGGATACTATAAAAAAGGAAGAAAATTAAAGCCAGGTAAAAATAATAAAGGATATTTAAATGTTGTATTATGTGATGGGAAAACCCAAAGAACATTTAGAGTGCATCAACTGATAGCTAAAACATTCTTAGATAATCCTAATAATTATTCTGAAGTAAACCATAAAGATGAAAACAAATTAAATAATAATGTTTTAAATCTCGAGTGGTGTGATAGAATACACAATATGAATTATGGAACAATTAGAAAGAGATTGTCAGAACACGCTGATGCTAAGAATAGAGTAAAAGCTATTATAAGAACGGACTCTAGCGGAAATGAAAAATATTACAAATCAATTACATCAGTAAAAGACGATGATTTTGATCCAAGTTTTGTAGCAAAAGCTTGTAAAGGTATAAAGAAAGAAGCTTATGGATATAAATGGAGCTATGCTTTACTTAGATAAACACGGAAAAGGAAAGGAGATAAAAGAATGAGTTTTTGGTTTGGTGTTATAGTTGGCATACTTAGTATGTATACTATATATAAAGTTAAGGAGAATTTAAAGTTATGACGTTATATGATCCAGAATTAGCTGAGATAATAAGAAAGGGTACTCCAGTAGAGATACAAAGTAAATAGTTTATAATAGAGCCTTCCAGGGGTGGTAGATGTGATGGCTGTTACTTTCAAAACCAATTGAGATGTCCAACAAGAGCTGTTACGTACTGTACCTCTAATGGTGGTAATATACTTAAAATAAAAGAGTAATTTTCAGAACTATTTAGCATACTATACGTTATAGTAATAAACCAAGTTTGAAGAATATGAACGAAGATAAGATATTAGAAACAGTCTTAAATAGACTGAACTACAAGTTCCTTAAAGATGTTCTAGTAAAACCATTAGAACCTATAATGGTTACTAAGGAATTTACAGAACAAGTTCCTACGGGGGAAGTAGATGAAGAAGGCTTTAATAAGTACGAGACAAAGACAGAGACTAAAGAAGTAGAATCTGAATATGGTACTGGTATTGTATTAGCCATTCCCACTTGTGTAGCAGAACCTGAATTTAAAGTAGGGGACAAAGTAGTTTACAATAAAAAGTTCTCTAAGGACTTTGATTTATTCAAAGATAGTCAGTTAGTCAAACCATTTGATGTAATTGCTGTTTGCGAATAAGAAAAAAAGATTTAATTTCAAGCATAAACGCCCAATCTACTTGAATTTAGATTTTTTCATAAACATGTTTTTATTATAAATATTAAATTGATAGATAGTTAACCCCAGTCTCACGCTGGGGTTTTCTATTATATGTTAATGAAATGTTAACAAATGTTAAAAAGTATTAACAGTCTGTTAACAAAGGCGTTTTAGTGTCATGGAAGATAAATGTTGGCTATTAGCAATACTAATCGGAGTATTAGTAATGTGGGCCTGTAAAAAGTTAGAAAAATGATGTCAGATTATAAAGTAATTAAAGATTGTGGGTTACTTAAGAAAGGTGACCTATTATTTTGGAATGGAATGGAAGAAGCATATACTTTAGATGAGTCTAAGGATGGTTGTGAACGTTCCATCATGATCAATGATAAGCTTGCAGAGGAACTGTATAACGACGGTTATTTTACTACAATTGCTACTGATAAGTCAATTGTTAAAGATACTGTTGATTTCATTGATAATTTAATTGAACAGTACAAGAGTGATTTGCTGGAAGTACAGAATAAATTTGAAAAAGGTGAAGTACAACCTTGCGTAAAAGTAGAATCCGAAACAGTACTGTACAATTTGATTAAGTTGGCTAATAGTATTAAAGGTAAATTGGAGAATGAATAAATTAGTTAAAGGTGTCTCTAAAACTGATTTATACAACGAATTCTTGAAGAGCCTAAACGGTATATTAGATCTTACTGACAGGGAGTTACAATTACTATCTACATTTATATAGTTAGATATAAATACACCAAAACTCCCTAACATCAGTAAGAATGTGATAAGTACTGAAAATAGAAAGTATATCAGAAAAACATTAGGTATTACTCCTGATAACTTAAGTAGATATATAACTAAGTTTAAGAATCAAGGTATACTTGTCAAAGGCAGAGTAGAAGATGAAGTAATGGTAAATAAAGCTTTAATACCAGAAGTAATCGGTGATAGAGTACAAATAACAATAGTGTTAAGATTAAATAAAGATGAAAGTACAATCAACAATGCTTGAACCAGGTTCCATTATAGTTTGGAAAGATTATAATTTCCTCAAGAAAGCTTGGTATGGTCTATGGAATAAGCATTTGCCTTACAATAGGTTTACTCTTATTACTCAGAAAACGGAGTTACTAAGTATTAATGGAAACTTTGATAACGAAACAGCAATATACGAACCCATACGTAAGTATAGTAAATTAGAAGCTAATAAACTAGCTATAATAGCTAATGACTTACATTACTCTAGTAATTGGTCGGATATAGCAGACGTTATCAATGTAATTAGACCAAATACTATCAGTGGACCTATTACTCTAAATGAATGTAGATACTATAAAAGAGTAAAGTTCAATGAAAGATCAACCCAGTATATATACTAAACTAAGTAATAAGTACAACTTACCTTATTAGATCATCGAAGTAATATGTAACAGTCCTTTTAGGTTTACTAATGAAGCTATAACTAATTAGGATAATAAACCTATCAGATTTACTTACTTGGGTAAAATTAAATTAAAGAAAAGATATGAAGAAAATACTTAATACATACGATCCTGTAATTTATCCTAGAAAGCTATGGGTAGCTAACTATGCTGAAGGTTTAGATAAGAAATTCGTATTTTGTAATATAGAAGACTTTAACATAGTTAATGAAGATACCTATAAGAGCTTAGTAGAAGAGTTTTATGAAGAGTATACTGCGGCAGTTACAATACCAGTACACTACAAAGCTACAGGAGAAGCAGGTGTATTAGTAGTTATTTTCAATCCGGATAATCTTGAGGATGCAATAAATACCATTGCTCACGAAGCTACACATGTTACAGATTACATGTATGATTCATTAGGTTTGTCAGCAGAATGTTTTCATAGAAATGAAAACTATGCATATTTACTTGGATGGGCTGCAGGCTCTATAAGTAGTAGTTTAATTAAATTTAAAGAAGAAAATGACTAAAGAAGAAAGCATTGCAATGTGGAAAGTAGAGAAAGCTCATACAGACAAAAATCTACTTACAAAGAAAATGAATAAACTCTTTGATTTAGTAGAAGAGTTGATTATGAATGGAGATCTTATGTATGATCAGTTTAGTGGTGATATGCTAGATGAAGTAACTACTACTATTATAGAAAATGGTAAGAATGAAACTAACTTAGATAGAGCTGCACAGATTGATCTTATATGTGAGAGATTATATGAAAAATATACGAAGCAACATAACAACTCAGAGTCTGGAGAAGGAGATAATGGAGTTCTAGCAGATAATACAGAAGTATCAGATGAATCCGGAGTATGTACATCCGAAGATACCTCTGGCACTAGCGTAGAGCATACTACAGAAATTGAGTAAAGAATATTATTTAGGTTACAGAATAGATTAAAAAAATTAGACATTATGAATAAATATATTTTAACTGAGCAACGTGCACTTATAAAGCTTGATACAGAAACACTAAAGGTCAATAGTATTGGTACTTCATATTATAATGTAGATTATATATGGCTTATCGAAGAAGATGGGATTATCACTGCCTTTGATAAAGAATACGAAGTAAAAGCAGGTAATGTAGTAATGTTGATGTATCGCATTGGGGATGAAGAACACGGTGATGTCATCGTAATTGATAACAAAGATCTTACTAATCATTACGAACGTATAAAAAAATACTACGAAGAGCAAAAGGGCAGAGAGAAAGCTAAGGATTGTTGCTGTAACTGTGAATGTGTATCTCAAAGTTGCTAATTTATGGATAAATTATTAATTGATTAGTATGGTACTAAGACTCTGTATAATACAGAGACTAATTCCATCAAAACTACACCCTCAGACTTTGATGTTAGATGTGCATTCTTTGCCGAATAGGACGGACAGATAATTACTGAAACTGAAGTAGTAGACTATAATGCAGGTGACTTAATACTGTACTTTGTACATTGGAACGGTGTTGATTATGACACTAAAGCGGTAATATGTACTGACATAGTCGCTAAGGATGACATCAGCAGATGGTTTAAAAGTCTGACTAAGAAGATCGAATCTAATGAAACTATTTGATGATTTTGTAGATATTCCGGGATTTGAAGGATTATACCAGATAAATAAATCTGGTATAGTTAAATCCCTAGCCAGATTTAATCCAAATTCTGGTAGAGCTGGCAGATACTACAAAGAAATGCTAAAAACTCCTAGAATAGATGAAGATGGATATTTACGCGTAACTTTATGTAAAGACGGAAAACCTATTAATACAGGAATACATAGATTACTAGCGTTAACATTCATACCAAATCCTAATAACTACAATAGTATAAATCACAAGGACGAGAATAAATTAAATAACAATTTAGATAATTTAGAATGGTGTACGATAAAATATAACAACAATTATAATAATCGTCAGGCTAGAATATCAGAGAAAAGAAAGAAGAAGGTAGCACAGTATACATTGAACGGAAACTTAATAAAAATACATGACTCAGTAAATAGTGCTACATCATCTGTAAATGGATCTAAATGTTATGTAATACATTGTTGTAAGGGATTAAGAACTAGTTATAAAAATTATAAATGGAAATACTATGAAGTTAGCTGACATTCAAGGAGGAAAGGTAATTATACACTCAGATATGTTGATGATACCATGTTTCAAAAAAGTATGGGATGCTGATAAAGCAGATAAAGAATATGCTACTAAAGTAATCAGTTATATAGTACTAATGAACAAATGGAATAGCCCATATGTTCAAAGTATGGAAGCTGAAACTAGAGAGCCCAAACTCAAAAAGGAAATATTTGGTGATGAAAACTACCAACTTACTGCTGAAGAAATTAGCTGTGAAAATGACTATAAAGCATTCTGTCATACTCGTACGCTAGAGATGCTTGATAACATGAGGCTAAAGCTAGATAGTATCAGTAAGTATTATAAAGAATCCCTTGACGATACTCTTGATGAAAAGAAAATTAAAGACCTATTAGCTGGTATGACATCAGTAGGTAATGTGCTTAAGAGTATAGATACTTTAGAGAATATGGTTAAAGCTGAAGAAGTAGCCATAGGTAAAGTCAAAGGTGATGCTAAAATTAATCCTTATGAGTTGGCGAGATAATACAGCAAAATGCAACCTAAATTAAACAACACGTTTAGAACAATATAAAGAGAAATTATGAAAGCACAATATGATATTACAATTGATTTGACTAAAGGTCAAGAAGAATTCTGGAGACAGATTGATGAAATAGACAATATTCTGAAGCCTAAAAAGGGTTTATGGAGTAGAATCAAAGCTTGGTTCAAACGATAATTTTGATAGCCTAACGTGGGGGCTTAGTACCCACGTGATATTGGGGTGTAACGTAACGGTAGCGTCGGAGATTCTAAACCTCTATGTGAGTGGGTTCGATTCCTACCACCCCTACCAATTTCATATAAAACTTGCAGATATGACTTACAGAGATATTGATCCTAATATAGCTGGAATATATATGTTCAAAAACAATATAAATGGAAAATGCTATATAGGACAAAGTATAAAATTAAGATCAAGGATAAAAGATCACATGCGAAATGCTAAGGTTGGTAAACTTGATCTGCCGATTTATAGAGCTATAAGAAAACACGGTTTCCATAACTTTACTTTAGAACTATTAGAATACTTTATCCCTGATCCAAATATATCTAATGAAGATTTAATAAAAAAGTTAGACGAACTAGAAATAAAGTATATAGAGGAATATAAAGCTTATACCGACGGCTATAACTGTACTAAGGGTGGAGATTTTGGAGTATTAGGTCTTAAAATGACAGAGGAACAAAAGAAGAAAGTTTCAGAAAATACAAAAAAATTAATAGCTAAAGGATTATTTGGCAAACGTGTATATTTATATAACTTCATTGAAAAGTATTATATTTATGCTTGGACAATAAAAGATGCTGCAAACATAACAGGTCTAAGTAGAAGTAATATAGGCAGATTGTGTAACAAAAGTTATATTCACCCATTTTGTAGTAATTTCATCGCAGCTTATACTAAAGAAGAATTAGAAGAGTTAAAGCAAGATATTCCTCATATCTTAGAAGAGTATCAAGAAGATCAAAAGACCAAAACTGTAAGGCATAAAGGAAACAGAAGATATACTGGTAATAGTACTTGGGTTAAAGGCATGATAGGTCTCAATACAGGAAAGAAAATGTCCCAAGAACAAAAAGAAAAAATAAGAATTGCTAGCACTAAATACATTGTATATCAGTATACTTTAGAAGGAGAACTAGTAGATACTTACTATGGAATGAATAAAGCTGCAGAAGCAGTCAATACTGATTATAAATCAATACAGAGAGCTTGCAATGGTAGAGCTAAGACATGCAAAGGTTTTATATGGAAAAAGATATTAATGCAACCTGACTGCAAGCAGGTTGCTTGAAATAGTACAGGCCGGAGCTATAGCGTTGTTTGTCAAGCTGTGTATATGATTCAACGCGAGTGAGTGGTTTAGTAGAAAAAATCTATGGGTGCAAATCCCTGTAGCTCCCTACCCTGTACTTATATAAAATACATAATATGCAAGGTGTATATCAATTAGGACCAGATAGATTTAAATACTTAGCTGGTCATACTATCGCTAGTAATAAGGTTTTCTTCATATACAGAGAAACTAATCTAAAGGGTTTACTAAAAGCGGTAGAAGAACTTAAGAAATAAACTAAGTGAAGTATGGCGCGCATACAACGTAACCACCTGAGTCCCTGTCTAATTCTAGATGTAGTCAACACGCAGGTCCGAATCGTAAGTCGGGGAGTTTGACGTAGTATCTCCTACAAACTACGTGCACTGCGGAGGTGGAGCAATGGCAGCTCGTGTGGCTCATAACCATAAGACAACGTTCGAATCGTTCGTCCGCAACTATGGAAAAGTTAAGAGGTAAAAAAATATTTATTGAAGCACAAGGTGAAAGTTACTGGCTCAATAAAGAAGACTACGACAAACTGAAAGAATGGATAAAAAAGAGAGAATTTGAATTTGGAAAAGGATGGTTGACTTTAACAAAAAAATAATTAATTCAGATAAATTTCGACAACCTGCCTTGTAGTTTCTAGCTACAGGGCATTATTGTTAGTATCCTGAAGGTACCTCGGAATTTTATAAGTTCTGGGACGAAGAACAAGATAGATGTATTAATGGTTATACTGCTGATGATGGTGATTTCATCAGTGGCTATAACTATTTTTATTTAAATTACTGTCCTATATCCCGTATTGTCAATCATATTACAACTGATAAAGATGGCAATACTGTAGTAAAGCGTATAAACGAAGTTAGTTTTCCAGACTTCTGGGACTATGATTATTACTATTTTAATGCTGTTCAAGAAGCAGAAACAGTGGGCAAACATCTATGTCTACTTAAATCAAGACGTAAGGGTTTCTCTTACAAAGGTGGTTCTATGGCATGCCGTAATTTCTATTTGATACCCAATAGTAAAACATTCATATACGCATCTAATAAACAATACTTAACAGATGATGGTATTCTTACTAAAGCATGGGATTACATGGACTTCATAGATAAGAATACGGCTTGGGGTAAGAAGCGTAGCGTCAATACCTAGATGCGTAGACGAGCTGGTTTCTATACTAAAGACGATTATGGTAATGTAATAGAAATGGGTTACAAGTCAGAGATTATTGGCGTTACTTTGAAAGATAATCCTGACGTAGTTCGTGGTAAGAAAGCCAACCTTATTATGTTTGAAGAGGGGGGTTCTTTCTCAGAATTAGGAGCAGCATGGCAGATTGCTAGACCTTCTGTAGAAGTAGATGGTATAGCCTTTGGTACAATGATTGTATGGGGTACTGGTGGTGATGAAGGCTCTGCATTCGAAACCATGAAAGACATGTTTTATAACCCAGACGGTTATAACTGTTTAGGTTTTGATAACATATGGGATGAAACAGCGACTACTAATAAATGTGGTTTCTTTGTACCTCAGTATACTAATCTGGATATACGTGATAAAGATGGTAAGCGTATATACATGGATGATGATGGTAATACGTTTAAAAAGAAATCATTAGAACATATATTAGCTGAAAGACAAGTAGTAATAACTAATGCTACTAGTAATGCAGCTGTAGACCGTTATGTGGCAGAACGTCCTATTACTCCAGCTGAAGCCATGCTAGAATTTAATGGTAACATATTTCCCAAAAAGGAATTACAGGAATAGTTATCATTACTTAGGACTAATAAGAAATTATAGAACCATAAACAAGTAGGAGACTTAATTCAACAACCAGATGGAACCATTAAATGGGTAATTAAGAAGACTGGAGATATAACTCATTATCCATTAAGAACCAAAAGAGATGAAGTTACAGGGGCTTTAGTAGGGGATGATCCTACTGGTTCTATAGTAATATGGGAACACCCTAATAAAGACGCTAGTGCAGGTCTTTATATAGCTGGTATTGACTCATATGATTATGATGAATCAAGTACCACATCTCTTGGTTCTTGTTTTATATATAAGCGTATACAATCTATAGAACAATATTCTGATATTATAGTTGCTGAATATACAGGTAGACCTAAATCAGCAGAAGAGTTCTATGAGAATGTAAGAAAATTATTGCTGTATTACAATGCCAGAGCAATGTATGAGAATCAAAACAAAGGTATCTTTGTTTACTTTACTAATAAGCATTGTGACTACTTACTAGCTGATTAGCCTGATATTATAAACGATATTGTTGGCAACTCTAAAGTAAACAGAAAGAAGGGTTGTCATATGAATAAACAAATCAAACAATGGGGCTGGGGTCTTATCAAAGATTGGCTTAATGAGATTAATGCAGATGGTAAGAAGAATCTATACAACATAATGTCAGAACCGCTATTGGAAGAGCTCATAGCTGCAAATGATGTGGTGAACGTGGATAGAGTAATGGCGTTGACACAAGTAATGATTTATAGAGAACAGCTCTATAATGTCAAAGTAAAAGAAATAAAAAAGGAGAATAGAAATAGGGTATTATTTGAAGGCCCTATCTTTACTCAACAGTGGTTTCATGACGATGAACCTACTGATAATATCGAAGCATATATGTTTTAATTATGAAGAATATTAACCAATTTCCTTTGTAGAGATTACCTATGTCTAAGAAAACATAGGACTGGAAAGAGTCTTGTGTTGACTATATTATAGGACATAGTCAAGGTGGTTCTAGAAATGGTAATACTAGAACTCGTAAAGAGGAAATGTAGACATACTATGACCTTTACAATAGTATATATAATGAGAAGGATCTTAAGTATGTTACTAACCCCTTTAAACAGCAAGATGGTTTCCCTGCAATGGCTTAGGATTATAATATAATTAAGCCTAAAATAGACCTATTATTAGGTGAAGAAACTAAAAGACCATTCAATTTTAGAGTAGTACGTACAAGTGATATAGCTACTAGTGAAATGTAGGATAAAGCTAAACAAATGCTTATAGACTACATACAAGCTACTATCATGAGTAGACTAGGCCCTGAAGAATAGGCCAGGTACCAAGAAGCATTACAATCAGGTGAAGTAATGCCACCAGAATAGATACAAAAGTACATGAGTAAAGACTATAAAGATATAGCTGAGATAACAGCATATCATAGTCTAAATTATTTGAAAAACAAGTTGAATATTACTCATGAATTCTATAAGGGTTGGAAAGATGCTCTAGTTGGTGGTGAAGAGATATATTACGTAGGAATAGTAAATGGAGAGCCTCATTTAGAGAGAATAAATCCTATTTACTTTGACTATGATACTGATACATCTGATCTTGAATTCATACATGAAGCACAATGGTGTTGTTATGAGATGATTATGTCTGTTACTGAAGTATATGACAGACTATATGATAAGATGTCAGAAAAGCAATTGAATGACCTGCTGGACATGATGGATGATAGTTCTAAAGGTGGCATAACCCCCGAAGTAAGAAAGACATCTTTAGACTATCCTCACATCAAAACCCATAGTATTAATGGGTTTGCTGCTAATCCATTCGAAGAATCTAATAATGTGCACGTATGGCATTGTTGTTGGAAATCACTTAAGAAGATTGGATTTGTAACAATAATTAATCCAGAAACAGGTATGCCGGAAGACTATCAAGTTGATGAAACTTATAAAGTAACAGGCAACGAAATCAATGTAGAATGGAGATGGATTATTGAAGTTTGGGAAGGATATAGAATAGGTGAGGATCTATATGTCGGTATAGAACCGCTTGAATATCAACATGTATCCGCAGATAATCCTAATTCACAAAGACTACCATATACAGGGGTAATATACAATAATACTAATAGTAGACCACGCAGTCTTGTTAGTATGATGAAGCCATTACAATACATGTATATCGTACTTTGGTATCGTCTTGAATTAGCTATGGCTAGAGACAAAGGTAAAGTAGTTACTATGGATATTACTTAGATACCTAAGTCTATGAATATAGATGTAGCTAAATGGATGCATTACTTATCAGCACTTGGAGTTAACTTTGTTAATCCATATGAAGAAGGGTGGGATATACCAGGTCGTGAAGGTGGTAAACCATCCCAATTCAATCAGATATCTGCTTTAGATCTTACTATGGCTAATACTATTGATCAATACATTAATTTAATGGACAAGATCGAAAGTATGTTATCTGAGATATCAGGAGTAAGTAAATAGCGTGAAGGTTCTATTGCATCTAATGAGTTAGTAGGTAATGTAGAACGTTCTGTAGTACAATCTGCTCATATTACTGAGCCTTGGTTCTGGACACACAATTAGGTAAAGAAAGAGTGTATCACCATGTTATTAGATACAGCTAAATATGCTTGGAAAGATAATAAGACTTGCATATAGTATGTATTAGATGATGCAACCAGAACATTCTTAACTTTATCTGATGATTTCTTCTATGAAGATTATGATATATTTGTAGAAGATACTACTAAGAATCAACAACAAATCGAAGCTCTTAGAAATCTTATGCAACCCGCTATGCAAAATGGTGCTAGTTTGCTTGATATTGCTGAAATCATTACTATGGATAATGTTACTATGATCAAGAATAAACTTGAAGAAATAGAACAGAAAAGAATGGAACAACAACAACAAATGGAACAAGCACAAGCAGAAAGAGAACAGCAATTAGTTCAAATGCAGAATGAGGTTAAGGAAGAAGAACTTATGCTTAAAGAAGCTGAATTAGATCTTGAAAAATATAAGATTGATACAGACGCTTCTACCAAGATTACTGTTGCCCAGATCAATGCGTATAGAGGTTCTGAAAACATGGATCAAGATATGAATGGTATACCTGATCCAATCGAAATAGGCAAACAAGCAATTGAACAACAGAAAGTAAATTCTGATGCAGCATCTAAGCAATTTGAGTTGAATAATAAGAAGCGTGAGATTGAAATGAAACGTGAAATTGAGAATAAGAAAATTCAACTTGAAGAAAAGAAGATGAAACAAGAAATGGAGCTGTAGAAGTAGAAGGACAAAGCAGCTTATGAAAGAGAACAACTAAAAGCAAAGACTGCCAGAGCAAATAAAGTAGTAGGAGAGAAGTAATATGAAGATAATTAAGAACAAGTTTATACCTTTTAAGGGTTATAAATTGATAAATCTGTTTGGTGTTATATTCCAAAGAAATGATGCTGTAGTTACAATGACAGAGTACAACCATGAGAAAATCCATTTGAAGTAGATGCAAGAGATGTTGTGGATTGGTTTTTACTTATGGTATGGTATAGAATATCTATGTATAATGCTGTCCTGTAAATGGAATAAACAAAGCGATAAATATCATGACGTTGGCTTTGAAGAGGAAGCTCACAATAATGATAAAAACTTAAACTATTGTAAAGAGCGCAAGCACTATTCATGGTTCAAATATGTAAAAATAGGCAGTTATAAAAATAAAAAATAAGGAGGACTAAATTATGGCATGCGGAGGAAAGAAATCTGAAAGCAAAAAAGGTAAAGGCGGAAAGAAAAGTAAATAATTATGGATAGAAACGCATTTAAATAGAGAATGCAAGCCCTAAAGTCTTACCGGGAGAGTAATCCCGGTAAAGGCTATTGGGATTGGAAAGTACAAGCTTATTAGAACGGGGGAGACATACCATTGTGGTAGTAGTATCAATATAGTGGTCCTAGTTATCAAGATGTATTGGATGATTTAAAGCAAAATAGTCCGAGTACTTATAATCAGTTACAACAAAGTAAGGCTGCAGATTCTCAATCTTCTAGTGAAATTGTTCGATACGTAGATTCTAAGGGTAGATTACAATCAACCAGTAATCTACAAGGTTTAAGTCCTGTAATTACTTCTGACTATCTACCTGGAGTTGGAGATGCAATGGAGGTAACACAAATAGTTCAAGATGTCAAGAACGAAGATTATGGTGCAGCTCTAGCCGGCTTAGGTTTACTAGCCTTACCTGGTAATTGGTTAAGTAAGGTAAAAAGTAAGTACGGTAAGAAAGGCTTAGTAAATTCTATTTATAACAATATAGCTCCTGGATCCTATTATGATAGTTATATACCTGGAGGTAGTAAGAAAGATGAACTTAAAGGAGCATTAAAAGATTATTTATTGGGTAAAGGAGACAAGATAGATCCCAAATGGGAAAACTGGATAAACAGTCCAACTACTCTAGGTAGCTTTATTGCTAAGGATAATAAGAAACAATAGCATATGTTAGATGTTATGACAGCAGCTAGAAAAGAAGCTTGGCAGAATTATCTAGGAATTCCTCATGATGATAGATATCTTATTAATACCGGTGTCAAAGAAAATGGTATGCCTGTGTATAGAAGTAATGTAACAGATGTACCAAATGTCTAGTTGAGAGATATAGCGAAAACTACACAGCATAAACCTGAAAATACTCCTTATGTACATGGAGATATGATAAATAGTACTGGTGGAAATATATCTGTAAAATATAAAGATAACGGCGATTTACGTACTATTACTACCGAAGATATATGGGATCTTAATCCATTTAAGGATGCTAATAGAGCTAGAATATTACCAGAATGGCTGAAAAGCAAATATATGCACATCGAAGTACAGCCTGATGGATATTAGAAAAGAGTATGGAACGATAATGCTCCAAAATGGTTAGTTGATCTAGAACCAGCTAATTTGCTAGGTATACCTGGACCATTTTTAAATAGAACTACTTTTAACGCCAGATTATTAAACAAAGATTAGGCAGTGAAAAAAGTTCCTATATCAAAGGAAGAATACGTAAACAAACGTTTTGGTACAGAACTTGAATTAATAGATCCTTCTGAAATGACAGATGAAGAGTTCTAGAAATGGAAGAAACTAACACAGAATCGCTATAGTGAAGAATACGATAGACTAAATGAACAGTAGAGTGAAAGATTATTTGAATTCGTTCCTAAAACAGAAGAAGAATTATTAGATAAATACGGCATATATGTTGAGAAGTATTCAAATGGTGGAGAGGTAAGTGAGTTTCAGCGTAAGACTAGAAGAGATATAATGCAAGAGTCTTTAGTAGATGGAAAACCTGATTACAATAAGATGTTCTAGAATCAGAATGAATATCAAAAAGACTTTGCAAACTATTGGTATACTGAGAGAGCTAAGAATCCAAAATATTCAGATTAGATAGGAGGGGATAAACTAAGTAGTGTATTATCTAATATAGACAAAGCTACATGGAAAACTCCTACTGAAGCTATGAGAGATAATATGGTAGGATAGGGTTATAATCCTACAGATGCTCAGATTAATCAATAGCTTAATATACTTAAGGAAAAAGGTACTAAGGGTTTTGCTAATCCAAAGTCTCACAGTTATACTTCATTAAGGCCTGCCAATACTTGGCATGAAGGTATTGGTCATATGGTAGGAGATAATACTCCAGCTATACTTAATGCTGTTCCTAATGTACGCATTAGTAATCCTGATAGTTCATATGAGGATTATGTTAATTAGGCTAATGAGAAACACGCACAGACTTGGGACTTTAGAGGTAATAATTCAAATCTGAAAGATGATTAGGGTAATTACTATATAGATCCTAATAGACAACTTACTCCTGAAGATATAAGTAATATGCGTAGTAAAGGAGCTAAGATACCTGAACAATGGGAATCATTAGAAGATGCAGACATATCAGAACTCACTAATACATTTGCATATAATCTATCTTAGGATCCTATATACTTTATGGCTAATGGTGGTGAGGTAGGTGATCCAGATGATAAATTCGCTAAAGCTGTTAATACTAAGTTAGGTAGAACTCCAGATGGTAGACCATTGCAACAAGGACTTAAACCTGTATTTGATTTGGAAGATGCAGCTAATTTAACTCCTGTAGGTGATGCTATTGCCGCAAAGGATATGTACAATGCTGCTATGGACAAAGATTGGACTGGTTTAGGTTTAGCTGCTGCATCAATGATTCCTTTTATGCCAATGACTGTTAAGCAGTTTAGAAAGAAGTATAAAGGTGTTACTCCTAAGCCTACTTATAGTTCTGATAGTAAGTTAATGGATAAAAAGATTCAAGATCGTATTAATGAATTTGAAATAGAAAAAGCTAGAAGAGAGGCAATAATTAATAATAGTAAAACTTTGCCGACCAAAGCTAATAATGAGGGATATAACATAGTTGAAGCTCTTATGGATGATCCTTCTTATTTAGCCAGAGCTGCTGAAGTAAAGAATAAATTTGGTGATAATTACGCTCGTATATATGCAGATATAATTCAGGATTATAATATCAATCCAAATAGATTACCCAAGAGCATAATAGATCTTAATTTAGATCCTGAGGTTAGAGCTCAAATGAGAGCAAATAAGACAGCCCAGGAAACGGTAAATAAAGGTGGTAGGAAACCTGATAGAGGAGATTTCGAGTTAGCAATTAATCCAGAGAATACTGATTTGAGCGGTAATGTTACATTACACGAATGGAATCATTATACTGATTACATTAAAAACAAATCTCCTAAAGCAGATGCTAATAGTCCTATGTTTTATCAAATGAGTAAAGATATGGACGGAGTAAGAGTAGATGATAATGATTCTTACTTTAGTCTTCCTACAGAACAGAAGGCTTATATGAATCAACTCAGAGAATATCTTTTCAATACTAGAAAGATAAATAGAAGAGGTGATAAGGTATCTCAAAGCTTAATAAAAGATTCTTTAAAGGAATTAGAAAAGATAGATAACTATAAATCTGTTGTTAGAGCTAGTAAACAGTTCAAAAGTTTGCGCGGATATACCAAATGGTTTAACTCTATACCTTTACTTGGTGCTGGAGCTATTGGAGTAAATAAATATTTCAATAATGGAACTGAACAAGAAAAGTAAATTTGCTGAAAATGTAAAAAACAAAATCCTAAATTTATAGGACGCTATCGAAAGAAGCAATAACATAGAATAGTTTATAAAAGACTATGAATCTATGAAATATGGGCTTATAGATACAGATATATCTTTTACTGCAGAATAGGCTTCTATATTAGAGAAGTATGATAAGAACACTTACTTTACATAGGAAGAGAGTTAGTTTATTATAAAATACTTAATGAATTGCTTAGTATATAATGAACCATTTGATTGTTCTAGTTTAGGACCTAATAAATATCTAAATGAGTGATTTAATAGACTACACAGGTATCATGCCGGTCTACCCTATACCTACATACAAGTATGGCGGTATTCATATTAAGAAAAAGAATAGAGGTAAGTTCAATGAGTTGAAACGTAGAACTGGTAAATCAACTGAAGAACTTACACATAGTAAAAATCCTTTGACACGTAAGCGTGCTATATTTGCTTAGAACGCTAAAAAGTTTAAACACAAAGGTAGAAAAAAGAAATAACAATAATCTAATTATATATAATTATGGATAGTAATACATTGAACGGTTTTGAAGTATTTGAAGACTTCATGCCAGGTAGTGTAGCAAATAAAAATACATTTACTGAAGAAATAGATAACAACGATCTTGGTGGAGCCACCGAAGAACTAACTGATGAAGAATTAGAAGCTATACGTAATCCCAAGAAAAATGAAGACAATAATTCTGATAGTAAAGAGCAAAAGGATAACGAGAAAAGTACTACTACAAAAAGTAGAAAAGATAGTAAAGTAGACAACGAAATAGTTGAAGAAGATGATGAGGAACCCGAAGGTGAAGACATTTATGACGACGGTAGCTCCTCTGATGATAATATCGACACCAGTAATGTTGTAACATCCTTTTTTGAAGCATTATCAGATAAAATGGGTTGGGAATTAGATGAAGATGAAGAAATCCCTCAAACCCCAGAAGAACTAGTTGAATATTTCAAAGATGTTATTGAGGAGAATTCTGTACCTCAGTATGCCAGTGAAGAAGTAGAAGCATTGGATAACTTTGTAAAGAATGGCGGTAACCTTAGAGATTATTTCCAGATTGACGGAGACTTAGACTTAGAAGAGATTAATATAGAAGATAGTGAGGTAAATCAAAAACTGGTTATCAAAGAATTCTTAAAAGAAAAAGGCTTCAATGCTAAACAAATTGAAAAGAAATTGACTAAATACGAAGAAGCTGGTTTACTCGAGGATGAGGCTACGGACGCATTAGAAGCCCTTAGAGACATTAAGGAGCAAAAGAAACAAGAGCTATTAGAAGCGCAAGAAAAGCGCGCTAAGGAGCTTAAAAAGCGTCAACAGGAGCAATTTAATACCGTTGTCAGTGAATTGAAGGGCATGGATAATATTCGTGGAATTAAAATACCTCAGAAAGATAAATAGGCATTATTGGAATATATATTCAAACCCACAGCTGATGGAAAGACTCAGTATCAGAAAGACTATTCCAAAAGCGTGAAGAACTTACTTGAGTCCGCCTACTTTACTATGAAGGGTGATACCCTATTAAAAGCAGCTAAGAGTGAAGGCTCTAATGCAGCTATTAATAAGTTCAAGAATAGTTTGAATAGAACTGGAGTAAGTAGAAAGACTAAAAGACAGGATAACACTAGCACTGAGTCTATGTGGGATTCTTTTGCACGACAATTACGTGTAGATTAAATAACAAATAAATTATAATTTACTAATATTTTATGGATAATAATATTCTAAATAATTTGGTTTTGTACAAAGGAAAACGTTTCTCAGACCTTATTGATACCAACAAGATCTCTGCTGCTTCTCAGTAGAATCCGTATCAGGTTGCTACGGTGTTGTCCTATGTATTCGGAACTAAAGATAATGGTTACAATACTTCCCTCGACATGCTGACTGGCGGTCTTGGTAACGTAATGACTATTGACCAACCGAGCTGGGAGTGGAATGTAATGATTGATGCAGATAGAGCTATTACCATTAGAGATGCAAAATGGAATGGCGCTGCTATTACAGATACTATTACTGCAGGTTTGGGAAATACTCCTATTTATCTGTGGTTAGAAGAAAACTGGTTAACTGAAAGGTCTAAGCCAGGCATAATAGTAATATTGTGATAAATAAATTCCGTTAATTGCTGGAAACTCCTAAAGATATTTAAACCGTAGAGTAAAATATAAATATATAGAGTTATGAACAATAATAAAAATGGACAATCAGCAGCCAAGCAAATAATACTGAAACCTATTAAAAACTGGGAAGGTCTATATGAGATATCAAATAATGGTGACGTGTACTCAGTCCGTTCATCTAAATATTTGAAGCCAAGACTTTCCATGGATGGTTATAAAAGAGTTGCTCTCTGTAAAGATGGAAAATGTTACGAATATAGAGTCGCTAGATTAGTAGCAGAAACATTTATAGAAAACTCTGAAAATAAACCGCAAGTGAATCATAAAGATTATAACCGTACAAACGACTGGTATGAAAATCTTGAATGGTGTGACAATTATGAAAACGCACATTATTCATATGACAATCATAAATGGGATACACCTAGAAGTTACAAAGTCTATACTTTTACTAATGTTTATAATGGTGATTCTTTTTCAATAATAGGTATTACAAACGTTGCAAAGAAATTTGCATGTTCTAAAAAGAACTTTAAAGCTGTAATTGCTAAGTATGCTAATACGGGCAATTATGTTAAACAAGGTATTTTTAAAGGTCTTAGAGTAGATTCAGATTATTTGAAGGTTCAACGACTAGAGGAAACTCGTAGCCTTAAGTAAGGCGAAATGCGGAACATCCCACTTGGGATGAAGATATAGTCTAATCTTACATGAAAGTGTGAGCTGCGAAAGCGGATACGAATTAACGACTCGTATTGAATACAAATGTTGGTCCTACTGCTGTATTGGAATTGGACAACAAGGAATATCAACTGCGTGTTGCTGGTGCACCTTATCAAGATGGTAATCTTTGGGTATATACTTGCTTCATTGCTGATGGTAATCCTACTTCTTATGTTCCTGCACAATATCTGAAAGCTGGTAGCCAAGTTAATCGTCTTGCTTCTGCTGTTGAAGAGTACAGTGAAGAAGGTGATATCCTGAACTATAGTACTCACTTTAAGATGCGTAACTACCTTACTACGATTCGTATCAACTACGATATTACTGGTTCCGCATATTCTACAGTTATGGCTATTGCTTTGCAAGATCCTAAAACTGGTAAGAAATCTTATTTGTGGGCTGATTACCAGGAATGGGTTGCTCTTCGTGAATGGTACAAGAGATGTGAACGTATGTTAGTTTACATGAAATCCAATGTAAATAAGGATGGTTCTTGTAACTTAAAGGGTACTAACGGTCGTCCGGTATTCATTGGTGCTGGTCTGTTGGAACAGATTGCTCCGTCTAACAAGCGTTATTATACTCGTTTGAGCGCTGAACTGTTGGAAGACTTCCTGTTTGACCTATCATATAATGTACTTGGTACTAATGAACGTAAGTTCGTTGCCTTGACTGGTGAAATGGGTATGCGTGAATTTGACCGTATTTTGAAAGAGAAAGTAGCTACTATGAACCTGATGGATACAGTATTTGTAACTGGTTCTGGTGATAGCTTGAAGTTCGGTGGTCAGTTCAAGACTTACCAAATGACTAATGGTATTGAGCTTACTTTGAAATATTTCCCGTTGTACGATGATCCTGTTTATAATCGTCAGTTACATCCTGTAACTCTGAAACCGCTGGAATCATATCGTATGACATTCCTTGATCTGGGTAGACGTGATGGTGAGGCTAACATCGTTAAGGTAGTACGTAAGGATCGTGAATTCGTTACTTGGTACACTGGTGGTGCTGTAGCTCCGTCTGGTTACGCTAACTCTAAGAATACTCTGAGATCTAATGGTAAGGACGGTTATACCGTATTCTTCCTTGGTGAAATGGGTATCATGTTGCGCGATCCCAGAGCGTGTGGAGAATTGATCATGCTGAGTGAGTAATCATAATTAATTTAATTATCTGGTAACTTATTATGGAGTCGTACGTTTATATGTTATAACTAAGTCTTTAACATATGAAAAGTAACGAAGTCTATAAAATTACTAATAAGATTACTAACAAAGTATATATTGGAATAACGAATCAAGGTTCAGGTGCGAGATATCGCCACCATTGGTATGAGTCTCGCACCGGAGAACCTTCTCCCATTCATCGTTCGATGGCAAAATATGGTGAAGAAAACTTCACATTAGAGATAATAGATTTTGCCGACACATATGACGAATTAAAAGAAAGAGAAAAGTACTGGATAAAACAGTATAATTCTACAGATAAAAATATTGGATACAACCTTACAGAAGGTGGCGATGGTACATTCGGTAGAAAGCATTCAGAAGAAACCAAAGAAAAGATACGTCAAAAAGCATTAGGTCGTAAAGCTTCTGAAGAAACTAAGAGAAAGATGTCTGAATCTAGAAAAGGTATAGTATCTGAAAAGAAAAAAGACCATATCCAATCTATGATTGAAATGGGCAAGAAAAAAGTAATAGCCAAATTTACAAGAACTGATGAATCTGGATTATTACTTGAAATAACAAAAGAATTTAACTCGATGATAGAATGCGCTAAATTCTTTAAAATCAGTAAAGATACAGTTACTAAGTACTGTAAATCAGAAAATCATTACTGTAAGAAATGTGGCGCATATATCTTCTATAAAGAAAGCTAACTGAACAATCTAATTATTAATTATGGAAGTAATCGTTAGAATTTTAAAAATGAATCCCTGGAGTGGGATTACTAAATGGGCTACTTGTTATGACTATGTTGGCTCATACTGGACAAGATCTGGCAATTTATATACTGGATTGACTTAGGAAGATGCAGAAAGATTGGAAAAAGAGATTGGTTATCCAAGCGGACACCTTTCACCAACCAGTTCATTTTGGGATACATTTGCTGTTAAGATAGGTAGAAGTGATGTAATACTCGATACTGACAGACCTGAAGATGAACTTAAATATCTGTTCTTGAAAAAGCATAAAAGAGTGGCTGACGGCTTAAACAATGTCACACCCTCTACTGATTATGTGATTATCAACAAAGATAGCGAAGCCAAAGAAGCTAATAAGATCAATAAAATTAAACGTGAAGCATATAGAGAATTAGACAAGATGTCTATCGAAGATATGCGTAAATGTCTTAGATTATATGGTATCAAGTCTGATACTATGTCTAATGAATTAATAGAAGCTAAGCTCTCTGAACAGATTGAAAACGCACCTGATAGATTTTTACAGAAATGGGTTAACAACCCGAATAGAGAAATTAGCTTTGTAATTGAAGAAGCTATTGCTAAAAATATTATACGCAAAAATAGAAGCCAGTATTATTTTGGTACAGACTTAATTGGCAATGGGATTGAAGATGTTATTGCCTACTTAAACGATAAAAAGAATCAAGATATTCGCTTAGCAATACAACAGGAAATAAAGTCTAAATAATGAAAATATCTGATTTACATAAGGCATTTAAAGTTCTCATGGACAAGAATTCAGAGGCAGTCGCTTTCGGTGGCTGCCCTGCATTCCTTCCTGAAGAAATAGATTTATTTCTTAATTAGGCTTATATAGAAGTAATATGTAATAAGTACACTGGTAATAATACTATGAAAGTAGGATTCGAAGGTGCCGTTAAACGTATTGCTGATTTATAGAAGTTAATTAAGACAGATACTGCACAACCTTTAGTATATCCATACTCTAGCTCTAATGTGCTTACTCTATCTAATTTCTTTAAAGATAATCAAGAACTTAAGAGAATGTTCTATGTAGATTGTGTATTACACTTCAATGATGAAGTTGCTATATGTACACTTATAGATCATGAAAAGGCTAAAGGATTCTTATAGACATATAATAATATGCCTTGGATAGAAACCCCTGTAGCAGTATTAGAAGATAATACACTGAAGATATATATAGATCCTATACGTATGTCTGCTGATACTTATACTGCTGATATTACTTATATTAAGTATCCTCAGAATATAAGCTATACAGATTACAATAAGGATATCACTGAGGTTCCTGATTACATATTAAATGAAGTAATTGATAGAGCTGTAGAAATAGCACTAGAAACTATAGAATCTCAGAGAACACAGACTAAAGTACAACTTGATAGCTTGAATGAATAATGTGCCCACGTGAAATGCAAATAGAGGTAGAAAGAAGACTATAGCTGATTAGTCCTACATTGGCTATTGATAATAAACTACCATCTGATACTATATTATCATTTATTAATGAAGCTGTCGATAAGTTCTGGAAGACTAGATATTCAGGTATCAATTTCAAACAAAGAGGCTTCGAGTAGGACTAGAAACGTACTGATGATTTACGTACTTTGGTTACAAAGCACACTTATAAAGATATTAGCATTACTAAGGTTAATCAAGAAACCTATACCGTTACCTTACCAGATGATTATGTAATACTATTGGGTGATACAGCAGGTATAGCTCCTGCAGATGGTGTTACTAATGATTGTTGGGAGAAAGATTCTGAAGGTAACTATAAAGTTAAGTATAGCGATACTATAGAAGGTACTATTGAAACTGTAGACAGAATCAAAGAAAATTCATTATCAGAGTATCATCTAAAGTACACTAAAGCTAAACCTATCAAACTCATGTAGGATAATACTATTACTTTATATACTGATGGACAATATAAAGTAGCTGAGTATACTATTGAGTATTTAAAGAGACCTAGTAAAGTAACATTGGTAGGTACACCTACAGATGAATACACAGACCTTCCTGCTCATACTCATATGGAAATTGTAAAGATGGCTGTGCAACTTATATTAGGTACTTTACCAAACTATAATGTTTATTCCAACGAAGTAAATACAATGGAATAACATAACAAGAAAGCGCTTACCAACGTGGAAATCTGAAATAAGGAAAGTAGAAAGTAAGCGGATTTAGACTAAGCGCTTAATATGTCTAATTTTAAAATTTAATTTATATGATCCAAAGTGTTCATACCGTATTGATCGGTAAGAAATGTCCTGCATCTTACACTACTGTAGATGCTCTGGCTGCTGGTGATGTAGCTTTATTTGACCAAAATAAATCTTTGATCACTACTGCTGCTAAGGCTGCTGAAGCTTCTTCTTTGTATGTAGGTGTTGCTGGCGAAAAAGTAAATGTTACAATGCCTGATGGCAGTGTAGCTCAGAAAGCTAACATTGAGTTCTCTAATGAAATTCAGAAAGCTTCTAAACCGTCTGCAGTAATTGGTGAACATGTTGAACCGGTTGAAGAAAAGATTACTATTACTTTAACTGATGCTACTATTGTAGCTGGTCACCGTTATGTACTTCGTATTTATTATAAAGATATTTACGAAGCCGTTTGGCAATTTACTCATACTTATGAAGTATATGCTGAAACTGCAACCGCTTCTGATTTAGCTTCTGCTATCGTAAAGAAAATTAATGCTCACAAGAATCGTCGTGTACAGGCTTCTGCTAGTGCTGCAGTTATTACTTTGACTGCAATGGCTAAAGATGATAACGAAGGTGTTGATTCACTGAATGAATACAGCGTTGTATCTATGGAAGCTTCACTGTACGAAACTGTTCCTGGTGCTCTGTTGGCTAACCAACCGAAAGCTGTTCCGGGTGCTGTTATTGCTAAAACAGCAGGTAATCCTGGTAAAGGCTACTGGAAACAAGTTCGTGACGAGGAAGTTCGTAACATGGGTTATAAAGGTCACGTATTTACTGGCGCTTATCCTACTGTTGAACAGGCTCGTAAAGTAGTTGAAGGTACGCAGTATGACTATGCAACCATTGAAAATGACAACTTGTATCTGAGCAATGATAATCAATACATCAAGACTACTCCGCTTACTACGGAAGTTTATTGTCCTGATATGGTTGGTTCTATCGTTGACAAAGGTATTCAGTCATTTATCAAAGGTGAAACTGTAGCATAATAAATAATATTTCAGTGTGCTGACAAAGGGCTATGGGGCTAAATAGCCCTGTAGCCTTTTTTATTTAAATATATATCATGAAAATAATTGGAATTAAAAATATAGATGATACTCTAGTAATCTCTTTAGATACTAAATTACCTGATACAGTGTCAGAGGACTTATATTTATATATAGACACACTGGATAACTATACTAAGCGTAATTCAGATAATTCTGAAGAACATTCATATTCTATACTGTTAATAAGTGCCGAAGAAGGGGATATGTTTAATATCAGTGAAGATAGGTATCATATTACATTAGATGCTACATCACCATTCGCTAGTGCATTTACTGTAAGTATAGAAGACTCTACTGTATTCTATTACGATAGAGAAGAGTTGTACTATAAGCAGATAGATTTACTTTGTACAAGCTGTAGTACTTGTTTAGATGATCAATAGAAAGATCGTATAATGTTATTCATACTTAAGTATAATTTATTGCAATATGCTATAGAACATGACATAATGAATGATGCAGTTCAATACTACAAAGATATTGCGAGAATGTTAGGTATATGTATTAATAACAGTATATTCAATGATGGTCACTTTGACTGTAATCGTTGCAAGAAAGTAGTTAATAGCTGTTGTAATTGCAAAAATGGGTGTTGTTCGTTATGTTAACTAAAGAGATATATAAAATAGGCGCCAGTAAAAACTTACTTACTAAGTACAATATAGAGTATGATAAGTGTGATATAAAGAGTATGGCTTGTGCTTCGTATATCGCTAACTTACTTGACGGCGATTACCCATTAACTCAAGTACAGATAGATAAGTTAGAATAGCTTATTAACTGCCTTGTACAACCTAGTAGGTATTGGTATGGTAATGATTAGGAAATCATTAGACCTATACTATTAGAGAGAGAGCTAAATACTAATTTTGGTTTAGAGACCGTTAATGGTCAACTTATAATTTGTGAACAATGACTCCAGAAGAATTAGAGAAATAGGTACTAAAGAATACTGTAGCTATTAAGACTGTATCAGATAGCTTAGTAAACTATGTTTAGAATTAGTATTTAGACAATACTAACAAGAATGTATCAGCTAATACATCTGATATAGAGAAGTTACGTAATGATTTAGGTGATATACAGAATTAGATTAACTTACAGAACCGTATTGAGTATCTAAAGGATACTAATATAGTAGATGCAACTAAACTAGACTTATTACAGTATGACGGTAATAGGTGGTCTAATGTAGCCGCTAATAAAGTAGTTACAGGTTTATTAGGTAAGTTAGTTGATTTATAGGATGTAAAAGTAGAAGATGTTCGTAATGACGAAGCCTTAGCTTGGGACAGTGAATTACAAAAGTGGACTAATAAGAATCTGAATACAGAGATATATGATGACATATTCATAAGTAAGATTAAACCAGATTCTACACCACATGAAGTATGGTTTAAAGATTCAGCTGTATTTGGTCAAGAAGGTTTTGCATCAGGTCTTACTGGTTTTGGTGGTAAGATTGATAAATGGGGTCATGCTGAATTAGATAGTCTTACATTACGTAGATTCCTTGAAGTACCTGAACTTAGATATAATCGTGTAGAGATACAGTTAGGTGACAAATGGAATGCTCCTGGTGCAGGTGTAATTGAAAGCGTAGAGCAATTAGATCAATATACTGGTACTATTACTTTGAAACTAGAGGAAGGTGAGTATGGTGCAGTATCAATGGGTGACCTTTGTATGGGTATCTTCCACTCTGAGAACACTGTAGAGAATGCAGAAAGTGATGAAGATGATGGTATGGGTAATAGAAAGTTTGCAGGTTTCTATACTGTTTACTTTGAAGTTACTAACATACTTGATGCTCAGAATAAGAAATTTGGTTATAAGCTTAGACCTGTAGATGAATATTGGACTATGACTTATCATCCGTGTGCACAAATGAACTTCGTAGCATATGGTAATAAGACTAATGTAGACCGCCAAACATCTTGCTACTCAACTCGTACTTATACGCGTTACTTAGTTAACCAAAATACTTGGGACTAGAGAGCTAATAACATTGCAATGCAATTCGGTGACTTAAGTAATCTGAATATATTTGGTTATGAAATGGAAGGATATTCTGCATACCTTAATTCAGTGTATTTCACTGGTAAGATTACTCAAGTAAAACCAAGTGGTGAAGAAGTACTTTATGCTAACGATAGAGGTGCTTGGGAACCAGATACTCATTATGACTATTATGATAGAGTAAGTGTATTAGGTTACTTATGGTTATGTGTTAATGACAATGGCTCTGATACTAAACCAAGTGAAGATAATCCTGATTGGTTAATGCAAGTATCTAAAGGTGACCAAGGTGAAGGTCTTATATTACGTAGATCTGAATGGAAACCTAGAGTAGAGTATTGCAACGAAAGCGAAGTATCTCCTACAGTACAACCACTACGTTATCTAGATATAGCCTTAGTAAAGGATTTAGGAGCGGAAACTGGTTACAAAGTATATAAGTGTATATACACTAGAAATAACGGTAAACATACTTCTAATAATGATAATGCTCCTGGAACAGCAGGTGGAGCTGAATATTGGGAAGAATTAGCTCAGAATGTAGATAGTATCTATACTGACCTAATTATAGCTAAGAATGCTAAGCTTGACTTTATGACAGGTAATGCATTACGTGTTGGTTACTATACTGGTAATACAGTTAATGACTTTTAGGTAGTAGCTGGTATAACTGGTGAAGGTGGTACCAATGGAGATGCTATCAGAATATGGGCTGGTACTACTGAGGAGAATAGAGCTAATGCAGACTTTAGAGTAACTCAAGCTGGTAAACTATACGCTAGTAATGCAAACATAGAAGGTAATATTACTGCTTCTACAGGTACACTTTGTACTCTATATTTGACTGGTTACATTGATGGTACTAATGGCGGCAGTGATGGTATGATGCTATTTCCTAGCTATATAAAATTCAAACAGGACTATAGAGAACTGATATTGGGAACTGTTAGTAGTTTAGGATTTGGTTACTTTGGTAGAATGACTTCTAATGCTACAGATGAATACGTATACAATAATGCTGGTTTGTATATGGATTTAACAGGCGGTTTAAACAATAACCTTGCTATGTATGGTAATGGAGATATATCTATGAATGGCAACGTTGTTGGTTATAGTTATCGTGTTGCAGAATTTACTGAAGCTAGTAATACAATTCAACGTTAGACATACGCTAGTCGTATGCTAATAGTAGCACCATATGGTTCTTGTATGATTGGTCTGCCAGAATATAGTATAGTAGAATCTAAATTAGGTATAAACTAGGCTAACTGGACTGTATCAATGACAATCACGTATGTACCTACTGCTTCTTCTCTGAATGTAAGGATATATGGTAGATAGAATAGTAGTACTAATTAGTAGTGTCCTATCTTATATAATCAAAATGGTGGTAGAATAGAATACGTTAATATTAATCAAGGGGATACTTTTACTTTTACACTAATTAAAGAATACGCTAGTAGATATTACGCGATGATAGAAAATCTTTCTAATTAATGAATAATAGATTATGAAAATAAATTTTGCACAACTGGAAGTATATACAGACATTAAGAAAACTAATAAGGTCTGCGCTGATGTTAGACAGCAATTAGGTGAATTATTGTATGAAACAGGTAGTGGTATTAAACTGCACTCTCTGGCACTAAAGATTTATAATTCTGAAGGTGAAACAGAATATGATGCTGAAGAAGTTAATATCATTAAACAGTATATAGAACAATATTGTAAGCCTGCCTTTATTGATGCTATCATCGAGTTAACTAAAGTATCAGAAGAAATTAAAACAGACGAAGTAAAATGATAGTAAAAGGAGTTAAAATAAGTGAACTCGAACTTAGAGATAAACTGACTGGAGAGGAAATGATTCCTTTCCAGGATCAGTTATCTAACGGAAAGATGGACATGAAATCAATTATAGATTATTTTGAGGAAGTGTCTGATCAAGAAGTTAATCTCTAGAGTTTGGTAAACATCAAACAGTATGTAAGCAATAGTAAAGAGCTAGAGTTTGTATCATCTAATGTAGGTGATGTATACTTCAATACTGGTGATAAGAAGTTATATGTGTATCAGGAAGGTGGTACATGGGCTACGACTGATCCGTCTAAATACAGAATGTATGTAAGACTGGATAAGGATGAATATGGTCGTACTAATATTATTCATAGATGGGATGGTAATAATATGACTGTTATCTCAGAGCGTCTGTTTATCGGTGAAGAAGAAGGTACAGCCTATGAAGGCTCTAAGGGTAAACAAGTTAGAGATGACTTAGATGCTCTTAATGCAACTATAGATAAGTACCCAGCTAAGTTGGTTAGTGGCATATTAGACCCTAATTACAGTGGTAGTTCTGTTGACTTAAGATATAGTTTCTATGATCGTATCAGTGATACTAACTCAACAGGTACTAAAACAGTTAACTGTGCTAGTTAGAGTAATGCTGGCTTTATGGCTGCTGCAGATAAAGTAAAGTTAGATGTTACTTTGCCTAATGATATAAAGGCAGAAGAGGATGCTAGAAAGGCCGCAGATAGTACTTTACAGGGCAATATAGACAGTTCTAATAGTGACCTGAATAGTAAGATTACTGCAGAGACAGAACGTGCTACAGCGGCTGAAAACACTATTACAACCAATTATAAGGCAGCTGATTCAACTTTGCAATCTAATATAAATAATGAAGCTACTACAAGATCTGAAGCAGATACTGCATTAGATAGTAAGATAAGTAAAGAAGTTAGTGACAGAACTCAAGCTATTAGTACACTTCAAGGTAGTTTAGATACAGAGATTGCTAGAGCTACTAAAGCTGAATAGGACATCACTAGTGCATATGAAGCAGCAGATACTACACTGCAGAATAATATTAATGCTATTAACAACTCTAAGGGAGTAGCTAATGGTATTGCTACATTGGACTAGAATGGATTAGTACCTTCAAGTCAATTGCCTTCATATGTAGATGATGTAATTGAAGTTAGTACTTTTAGTGCATTGCCTGAAACAGGTGAATCTGGTAAGATATATATTACTCAGGATACTAACCTTACTTATAGATGGTCGGGTACTGCATATGTTGAGATATCTCAATCATTAGCATTGGGTGAGACTAGTTCTACTGCATATGCTGGTGATAAAGGTAAAGCGACTACTGACAAACTTAACAGAATACCTAATAAACTTATTGTTGATACTAATGGTGTTACGTATGACGATCCAGACAGTGTTGTACTGAAATACACCTTCTATAAACAGCAAGAACAGGAAACTAGTACTAATATTCATACAATCAATGCAGCTACTACAGCTACACCAGGTATAATGACAGCAGCTGATAAGACTAAGTTGAATGGCTTAAAAGATCAAGCTGGTATTACTGCTGATATTGACGCTGTATAGACTAACCTAGAAACACATATCAACAATAAAACTAATCCGCATGAAGTTACTAAAGCTCAAGTAGGATTAGGTAATGTTGATAATACAGCTGATACTGATAAACCTATATCTACTGCAACTCAAACTGCATTAGATGCTAAGTTTAGCCTTACCGAAGGTAATTCGCTTAAGACTACTGCAAATAGTTTACCTGATAGAATAATTGCTTATATTCCTGGTGGTAGTGTAGATACTACTGATACTACTGTTAATATCAGTGAAGTTAGACAGTATACTGATAAGAGTAGTGGTGTGTATGGCTCTTTAAAACAAACTACTAGTAATACTACTTTGCCTGCTGCAACTACTACTAAAGCTGGTGTACTTTCCGCTGCAGATAAGGTTAAGATAGATAAGATAACTACTGACGGAGATGGTACTAGATACTTAGCTGACAACGGTATATATAAGCTTATACAAGGTGGTGGTAGTGGAGATTCTGGTACTTTTGTACTTGAGACTGCAGCTGCAGATTCTTTAACAGATACTGAGTACAATGATTTAAAAGATGCTATAGAAGCTAATAAGATTATTATAGCTGATTTAGGTTTGACTTTAGGTGTAATAGCTCAGATATATCAACCTTGTTTTGCAGCTACCTATGATAGTGGTAGTAATAGAATTGTGCTTAGCTTAACACAAACTACTGGAACTACAAATAGTAGTGAGGACAATAGAAGATTAGTAGTATGTGATATTATCATTTCAGGTAATACTGGCCATAGTGTAAGTAGAGATAACTATAACTTAGTTAATGAAAATATGGTACTTACATTTGGTAATACTAAAGAGTATACTCCCACTACTATTTATAGTCCTGCTACAAAAGCTTATGTGGATGATATTGGTTATGGTAGAACTATTACTACCACTGCTGATAAATTTTTAAATACTGCAAATCTTAGTGGAGTTGATGCCGAACAACGAGCAATTGATTTATTTGGTAGTCTTGATAATTTTAAGAATGTTGTAGCTAATATTTTAGCTAATCATGTAAGATATTATTTTCATTTTGGTGATAATCCTAATAATAATTGTGTAGAATTAGGTTGTGTAAATGCTTGGAGAGCAAATAATAATAGTTCTCACGAACTGCATTTTATTATTACTTATTATAATGAAAATAATTTATATACTAATCGTATTTCTATTGTAGTAAACAATGATACTGCTGCAAGCAAAGTAATTATTGCTTCTCTTGTTAATAGCGACAACCTCACCACCATAACCAAGAAAACCGCCGCCGAGTACGAGGCTATTGGCTCTAAGGATGCCAATACAGCATATTGTGTAACCGATTAAAACAACAATTATGAGTAACGAAAATAGTAATCTTAGAGTTGGTTCGGCTGGAGCTGGGCTGTTTGTGGGTAGTACTGAAATCTTGGGTGGTGGAGTGGATAATATTTTTAAATTAGGAGTTTAATTTTGAATTTATTCCTAAAAATTAAATTATAGAAATTTTTAATAAAGTGGGGGGGGTGATTACCCTCACCCTTAACACTAAAGATATGAAGAATATATTTATAGGAGATAAGAAAGTAACTAGAGATAGTATTCTGGACAAAGACAGAGCAAATAGAAAGATGGTATCTCTTAGAGGAGAAGGCTTTGATGAAGATCATTGGTATCCTTGTGACTTTGATGCAGACCCTAATGTAACTACATTTCCTTTACACCTTATCATTCATAATACTCTAAATACTGATTCACAAGGTGATGCTAAGCCATCTTGGGCTACAAATTCAGAAGGATTTGCTCTATATGTAGATATGGAAATTGGTGGTGAAGGATGGGGACAAATAAGTATCTATTAGAAATTGAATGCTTATGTTGGCATGTGGGGTGGAGATACCGCTGTAGGTTCTATGCATCAAGTAACTCAATTATCCAAGTTCATCATATATCTTAGAGGTGGTGCTAACTACTATTACACTTGTGATTGTGAATCTACTAATATAGTAGCCCATAATAGTGCATATACAGTTGCATATGGAAATGATAATGAGACATAGACATTTGATGTTCTAGATACACAGGGTAATATTAAAGAGTGGTTTGACTTTGATATAAATGATTGCTTATACAGTGCTAGAAACTTTGGTCTAGTAAATACTAATGAGTTTAACTTTACAGCTCCCAATATTGAATCTATTTGGATCAACTACAGAACAAGATTTGGTAGCAGCGATGGTAATGTGTTAGACTATAGATTAGGAAACGGTACATCATCAACGAGTGGATATGCTGGACTATATGCAGCTGCATTCTATAAAGAATCTGATATTAGGTTGAAGTCAGACATAAAGCCATTAGAGCATACTCTAGAATAGATATGTGATATACCAACTGTAGAATTCAATATGTATGATAAACATCAGATAGGTACTATTGCATAGAACTTAGAGGAACACTTCCCTGAGATAGTAAAGACTGATAAGGATGGCATTAAAGCTGTATAGTATGATATGCTTGGTGTAGTAGCCATAGAAGGTATTAAACTACTTAAGCAAGAAATTGAAGACTTAAAGAAACAAGTGGAGGAGTTGAAGAATGGAATGTGCAACTCAGGAAATGATATACAATAAAACAGGACAATATTCTGTAGAGGGGGGGGGCAACGCTCTGCCTTCCAAAGCAGAAATACAAACTAACGCTCCTGGATGTACAATAAACAACTCATACGCCGATAATGAATTAGTTGGCATATCTGATATATCTCTATAGAACTATTATCCTGTTATAGTATTGTACGGTAGTTTTGATGCAAGTTTTAACTCGAGTACTGTGTATAATGGTGGTTCTATCATTAATACTATACCTAGAGCTGAGAGTAAAGAATAGGTGCTAGATGTATATAGATTGACTTCTTCAAGTGGTGTACTGATTATATCTTTTTCTTATTTAAGTGGAGCAACTAGTTCAGATGCAGATCTTATTAAAATTTCAAATATGACTATAGATCACGGTCATATTTTAGATTTCACTAATCTTAGTAATGATAAATAGAAGTATCTTATTACAGACACACAAGAAGCAGGTGAATCAACTGGGTTAGTTTATTTTACATTAGAAACAGGATTAAAAATACAATTAAAAATTAATTTACATCCAACAACATAATATGGAATCAACAAACGAATTAGTAACAAAAGCAGAAGCTAGTGCTGAGGGCTTGAGTGTAGATTCTACTAATGAATGCCTTACTAAGGCAGAGTTTAATGCAAATCTACCAACCCCCCCCCAGTATGACTTAAGGATCGTCAATGGGCATCGTGAGATTATCTACATAAACAATACAAGTGACGAAGATAAGGTTATCACTATTAATAGTTCTAGATTCACTGTTAAACCTAAGTAGGTACTAATGCAAGGATTCTATTCTTATACTGCATTATCTGTTTATGCAGGTAGTAACTTCACAGCCAATGTATCCTATTGCGCTAACTTCAATAGTTCAATTGCATCTACAGGCTTATTTAACTATAAATACAGTTATACTGCTGGACAAGTTATTGTATCTGAGTCTTCAGGTGAATAGAACTATACAACGTTGCTAATTCACATTATATCATAATATGAACCCGTACTTAGCACACATGACAAACAGGGAACTGTTAGAACAAATATATTTACTATTACTTCAGATTAACGTTAAGGTAAGTGAGATAGATAATGATGCCAAAACATTTGGTATGAATTTAGCTGCTGACTTAGTTGGTAATATGTTAGATGATTAGTCAGTGAGTAGTAGAAAAACTAATAATGAATAATATGAAATACTTTAGTATTAAGGAAATGACAAAGTCTAATATTGCAACAGCTAAAGGTATAGATAATACCCCAGATTAGACTATAACAGATAACCTTACAAAGCTAATAGAGGCTGTTTTAGACCCTTTGAGAGAGTGGTATGGTAAACCTATCATAGTTAACTCTGGATATCGTTGTGAGGCTTTAAATAAAGCGATAGGTGGTGCTAAGTCAAGTCAACATATGTTAGGAGAAGCTGCAGATATTACTGTAGGCAGTAAGGAAGAGAATGAAAAACTATTCGACTATATAAAGGATAATTTAGAATTCGATCAGTTAATAAATGAATCTGACTTCTCATGGGTTCATGTATCATATAGAGAAGGGAGATTGCGTAAACAAGTTTTAGAGTTATGAAAACAATCTTATATCAACCTATATTTATAAATCCATAGGCATACTTTGTATTCCCTTCTTTGTATCATATAGAGAAGGGAGATTCATTTATAGAGCCTGCTAATATTACTGGGTAGCTTATCATTAATACTCTTACAGATGATCCTATAATACTTACTGTAAAGGATAATAATTAGGTTGACTTTAGTATCTTTGCAGGTAAGCACATACGTATTAGTTAGTATACTGATGAAGGTGCTGTGATATTAGGTGAATGGTATATACCTGGCACACCAGAACCTGAATATCCCGATTGGTTCAAAGATAGTGTAATAGCTTTGTATGACCCTGCGAAGCAAGGTATGACTAACTATGATGTAATTGAGGCCTATGTAGAGGACTTTACTAATTGGAATTATGTAAAAGCGAGAGGAACTGTAACTGTTAGCCAACATAAATTCATAATAACAGAATGTATTCTAAACGGTTTAGGTATTGTAGAAGATACTCAAGAACCATATTCCAATTTAACTGTTCGTATTACTGGTATAACTGATAATCAAGGAGTTTTAATTACCGATTATGTTAATGGACAACACCAAATCATTAATACTATAACAGAAGACGGAATATATACTATTGAAGACAGGCATCATTTTATAGGCTTTGGATGTAATTTTGTAGGTACATGTAATATCACTATTGAGCAACTCCCTACATCAATCCTAAAAGACCTTAGCGGCAACGGTAACCACGCCTATCTGTATGGTGGTAAGGGGAAGCTGAACAGCGGAATGGGAGTGTATAAAGAGGACTTTCTTACATTTACTAATCAATTTGACCCTAAAGAACCTTACGAAAAATCATCTAATAAATATATTATATATTGTAGTAAAGATTACCATACTAATTTTTGGCAAAGTGTTAAACCAGTTCTTGGTATAACTACTTATCATAGTTTTAAAATTAAATTTACCGGACTTCCCGAAGAGGGAGCACGATGCACAATATATAAAGGTATAGATTATTCAGAACGGGAATATTTAACTGTATATAATGGGGAAAATATTATTCCAGAACATACTGTGAATGTTGTTACTGCTGGACTTGGAGCACAAAATGTTATTGATTTTAATTTAGAAAAAATTGAAAATACTATTACAATAGAACAAATCCCCGACTACCCCGACCAGCTTTGCTACGACGGCAAGATGTACGCCGTCTGCTACGACTTCCCTATATTAACGGATTACACGGTGATGGCGGAGAGGACGTGGTTTGAGAAGCAAAACGGGGCGTTTATATCAAAATCAAATAATCCGGGGCAAGGTGCATTTATTTTTGAGAATATTTTAAGCGGTGCCCAAAACACATATAGTTTTGCACAGCCTAATAGTATTTCTATTCAAGATGGTATTTCATATCAGACCAAAAATTCTTACAATGGAAGTTCTTTATCTGTGGGAACTGGATTTGATAACCCTAATTTAGTCATTGGCAGAATGAGAGATACAAGTGAGGTGTATTATGTCGGTTGCCACGGCAAAATCATCATCGCCGACCGCAGCTTCACCGAAGAAGAGATAAACTGGATAAAGGAAAATATTTATAATATAAAGATTTAATTTAAACAATATGACAAGACAAGAAAATCCTAATTTTGTAGCATCTAAGTATGCTCCAAATCCTAAAGAAGTTTCATACTGGATTGACTTATCATCAGATACTACAGGTAATGTAATTAAAAGCTTTGATGGTAAGCAGTGGATACCCACTAACTACAAAGAGAATACAGACCAGTCTGAACGTATAGATGAACTTGATGCTAGTTTGGCATCTGAGATTAGTAGAGCTAAATCTAAAGAAGAGCAACTTGAGAATGCTATCAACGATGTAGATAATACTCATTCTACTGATATACAAGAAGTAAGAGAGTCTATTAATGAATTAGACAGTAGTAAAGCAGATAAGGCTACTACATTAGCTGGTTATGGTATTACTGATGCATATACTAAGACTC
>OJAD01000021.1_pt1 | contig 2951 bp, 2 predicted proteins | sample 1589361 | NCBI WGS metagenome assembly OJAD01 (sample SAMN03283258) | human gut metagenome | biome: human-associated habitat; material: feces | host: Homo sapiens | place: USA | collected 2013
CATGTTCTTGCTTGCCAGCCTTGTGCAGAACGTATGACGTAGCGTATGCGGTGTGATATGTGGCAAGGGGTTATCCTTATGGTGCTTGTTGTATTTCTTTACCATACGGACAAATAAGGCGTTGTAATCAATCGCAACTTTGGGCTTGCGGTAATGTAACAAATTTTGTGTAAACCTCTCAGATTGATGAAAAAATCTCAGGTTTAATTAGAATCGTATATGATTAGATGGGGCAGAATGGCAGCTTGAGCCGTTCTGCCCTTGTTTATTTTCTAGCATGGATCATTTTGCATGTCAAGGGCGCCCGTTAAAAACGGGCGTTTTATCTATCCTTGATATGTAGGATGTTTTATGCTAGTCAATATCCTCTGGTCTGATCCGGTCCTCAAAGTAAATGCATAGTTGATCCAGGGTCAAGCCCCAATCCCAGGCCTTTCCGGTCCATTTTTTTGTAGCATCCATCATGGTCAGATAAAGACTCTTAAACAGAGCATCGTCTGTTGGGAAAATCGCCTTTGCTTTTGTTACCTTTCGGAGCTGACGATTGAAATTTTCAATGGAATTCGTTGTATATATCAGTTTCCGGATTTCTGACGGATATTTGAAATACGTGGACAGCTGTGACCAGTTATTTCTCCAGGAAGCTATAGAGGCCGGATATTTCTTTCCCCACTCTGCTTCCAGATCATCTAGTGCGGAAAGTGCCAAATCTTCAGTATCTGCCTTGTATACTAACTTTAGATCAGCCATAAAAGGCTTTAAATCTTTGTAGGAAATAAATTTAGTCGAGTAGCGGATCTGATGAACGATGCAGCGCTGTATCTCTGCTTTTGGAAATACAGCATGAATCGCATCTCCAAATCCAGTTAACCCATCAACAGACACTATCATGATGTCTTCCACACCACGGTTTTTGATCTCGTTAAGCACACCAAGCCAGTATTTCGCACTTTCATTACCACCGATCCACATACCAAGAACCTCACGTTTACCATTCAACTTTATCCCGATGGCAACGTAAACAGCTTTTTTGACTGTTCTATTATCCTCGCGAACATTGAAGTGGACGGCATCCATAAAAACAATCGCATATTTGCGCTCTAATGGTCGATTTTGCCATTCTTTTGCCAGCGGAAGGATACGGTCTGTCATCCGGGAAATCATTTCAGCAGAAGCTTCTACACCGTACACGTCACGCAAATGGGTTGAGATATCTCTAGTTGTCATTCCTTTTGCATACATGGAAAGTACTTGGTCTTCAATATTGGAAATGTCTGTCTGGTTCTTTTTGACAATCTGTGGTTCGAACTCACCTTTTCGGTCTCTTGGAATATCCAGATCAATCGTTCCCATTGATGAAGTTACTGTTTTAGGACTGTAACCATTTCTGCTGTCATCGGTTTCTTTGTTTTTGTAATCATACTTGGAATATCCTAAATGATCATCCATTTCTGCTTCAAGCATTCCCTGCAGAGTTTCTCCCAGCAGATCCTTCAACATTTCTTGTATATCCTGTGCATCTTTCGGTTGATAATGCTCCAGTAAGCTATTGATGAACGCTTTACGTTCTGGATCCATTTTTCTTCTTCGTGCCATAAAAATATCCTCCTAGATTAATATTTATTTTAACATCAATCCAAGAGGATATATATCATATCTTTAGTTTACACAGAATTTGTTACAGTCTCCCAAATTTAATTAAGATTCTTTCCTTCCAAGATGAAACTCTTTAATCAGATGAACAATGTTTTCTTCCGTATCTTCAAGATCATCTGCAATTTCGGAAATTGTTTTTCCTTTTTCAAGCTTTTTCTGAATTAAGGCGCAAGTTTTTTGAAGAGTCCCTTGTTTTCTTCCTTCTTCTCTTGCCTCTTCTCTTTGCACTTCGATATCTGTCTCATAGTCGTATTCGTCTAATAGCATATTGACAACCTCGCTTCCTTTTCGCATTAAATAATCAGCAAGAATCCCTTTTTCAATGCACTCTTTTATCGCTTTTTTATAAGGCTCTTCCTCCCCGGAGATCTGATAGTTCTGCACGATTTCCATGAACTGGCTGTATTCTTTCAGTACCTGACACTTTTCTAAGATTTCATGATGCTCTTCCGGCCGGATATTGATGACCTTTACTTTTAATTCCAGACTCGGCTCACCGTCTTTTACGATATAGGCATCTGACAGGCGCAGTTCTTTTTCCTTTTCCCACTTTTCTTTTCCGTTATAGAATGTGTAAAATTCCGGTGTCGGAAGGAAAACGATTTTCTTCTTATAACGGCTTCTCGGCGGTACAAGCCTTTCATAAGCACGTCCGATATACAGCAGACTCCGAAGGGGCATGTTTTCGTTGATCGTAGACTGATGCTCGCCGAATACGATCACTTTTCCTCCTGCGTCAAAAGAAATATCGTTTTGAAAATTCATATAGATCGTATTGTCTACACGGAATCTCCGAATCTTCGTTCCTTCCGGCAGCGGCTCATCATGGATTGCATTAAAAAGTGCGATCTCATTCGCTTCTGCTGATTCGTCCTCATAGAACAGATCTACAAAGACACTGTTTTTAATTTCTCTGTTTTCTTTTCCTGCCATAGGCTCTCCTTTCATGTGCATGAACGAATCCTGTAGTACAGACGGGAAAATGCTTTTAAGCTTGCTTTCGCCAAAAGTTTTTCCTCTGAAAAAGAAAACTTTTTCTCTTTTTTAAGACCTTCTCTTAAAAATCAGTATACGAAAAAAAGAACTGTTCTACAAGACTATCCACGCAAAAACTGTTGTTGTATTGTATCGGGTAATTTTGAGGGAATTCCTCAGACCGGCGAAGCTGCCGGTATCTTTCACAGAAAGAATTTCTGTGAGTGGATTTATCATAACATATCTCTTCTTCAGAGACAATGATATATTTTATTTATACATTCCCCTAGTCTCTTTTACTGACAAAAAGAAAACTACCA
>OJAD01000051.1_pt1 | contig 2120 bp, 1 predicted proteins | sample 1589361 | NCBI WGS metagenome assembly OJAD01 (sample SAMN03283258) | human gut metagenome | biome: human-associated habitat; material: feces | host: Homo sapiens | place: USA | collected 2013
TCATTCTGCCATTTGGATGGGAATTATTTTTTCAGAAGTTACGTTGTACACTTTAAATAAAACTTGTAAAATGAATCTTAACTTACTGAATAAATTTTGTAATGAAAAATGGAAAAAAATTATAGAATTTCCACAATAAATGTTGAAAAATTAATAAAATCCCATCTTCGACAGTTAAATAAAAATAAAGTGGCAGAATCCCTTGATTTTACTGGGGTTATGCCACTTTTTATGTTTAAAAGAATGTTGTATGGAAACACTACTTTAAAATTTTTTTGATTTTTTTATTTAATTCTTTTGGCTGGTAATATTTTTTGTCTAATCCAAGGCCGGTAACTGCATTTAGTGAAGTACAGATTTCTGAACTGGTGTAGGCTGACATATAGCACATGTCTTCAATATTAACAACATTCATACTGTTCAGCGTTTTAATGATGCTGTCTACAGTGAAATGTGTGCCATATAGATCGAGTTTCTTTTCCATCAGCCGATAGATCAGTAATGCAGTATAACAGATCATGAAATGGGCAATGATGCGCTCACGTTTCTGATGAAAAACCGGACGTGCTGAAAAATTTGTCTTCATTACCCTGAAGCAGTCTTCAATCTTATATCTGTTTGCGCTGACTTCTAATATATCTTTTGCAGGATCATCAAGATTTGTAGCAACAGCGTAAAAACCATCGTACTTTTCTTCTGCTTCGATCGCAGCCAGATCAAGCGCATATTTATCAGTTACTGTTTCTCCGGACTTTGTAGAAGAAGTACGCTTGATAAAACGTGTTACATCATGAGGACCTTTTTTGTAAGTCTCGGGATCTAAATTTTTCAAAAGTTTTTTTGCCCGTTCAATCTGGCGGCTGCGTATATAACGCTGGTACTCCATCATTTTTCTCGAAAAGGAAACGATGATCTTTTGTGGAACGACTGCTTTTGATCTTATCCGTCTGACTGAACCGTTCTTACAGATTTTTTCTTCATATAATCCCAGGTCAAAAGCCTTATCCGCAGGAATGATCTTGTAGATCCGGTCATTGTATAGATCTTTATTTCCAGGCATGTATTTATCGAACGTTTTCATATCCTGGATGGTTGCCGGTTCATCTGTTGAAAGCAGTCTGTATCCCGTATCGTTGAATACAGCCTGCTGTAAGATAGCAGAAAGCTTTTTTATGGATTGCGTAACGATAAAAGCCCTGCCTCCCATGGCATTGAAATTTCTGATATTCAAAGAGCCAAGCCCGGCATCGGCACAGTAAATAAATTTTTTGCCATCCAGCATTTTTGTAAGCTGTTTTTCCAGTGGAACAGCAGTTGTCTGTTCATTATCAGAACCAGAAGTAATGCACATGGAAAGAGGAATCCCATCTTTATCCATGAACAATCCCATTTCGACGATCGGATTGGGACGATGCTCTTTACTTGGTCCGTATTTCCGCAGTCCCTTTATGGTCTCGCCGGTTATTTCATCTACATAATCTTCATCATCCGATTCGATTTCAAAGTAGTAGTTTGAGCAGTCATAAAAACATACAGAAGTATCTCTTTTTACGATCTTGCAGCTGGCATGATAGAGATGGGAGATATATTCCTCATAATGTTCCTGCAGGATATCCATTGTACGGAGGATATGGACATAGCCAAACTCAGGCTGTTCATAGTAACTGCTGAGATTCTGGTATGTTCCAAGTTTCGAATCCGGATGAAGGATTCTGGAACAAGTCAGGAATCGGTTGACCAGGTTTGGATCGAATTCATTTTTCATATCAGCAGTAGCCGACTGGAAGAAAGAACCGATTTCCAGTTCATGGTAGAACTGCTGAAGGAAAAAATACCCGATATTAAACAGGGTGCTGTTTGAACTTATGGCATTTGTAGCCTTGATCTTTTCGGCAAAATCAACTTTGATTTCTAAAGATACTTTGTTTTCTTTTTTATACTCCTCGTTATATTTTCTGACCTGTTCTTTTGCATAAGCAAGAGGGTCATCAGTAATTTTTAGAAGTTCAGAATGCTTTCCGATACGGGCTACATTTTTTGTAGTTGTTTTCTTTCCATTACGGATTCCCATTTGGATAAAGTAGGTGGGATCCTTGGATTTACGGTCATAATTGAGTTTC
>OJAD01000066.1_pt1 | contig 1873 bp, 2 predicted proteins | sample 1589361 | NCBI WGS metagenome assembly OJAD01 (sample SAMN03283258) | human gut metagenome | biome: human-associated habitat; material: feces | host: Homo sapiens | place: USA | collected 2013
TTATGTTTATAAAGATCTTTTATAAACATAATTTAAATAAAGCAACACTTATGTTGCAAGATGATTATCAACGTCTCGTTAAGAAAGAGAATAAGTGGGGAAGTGTAATTTGTCAAGTTTCTAAAATAGAGCCAGAAAGAAAGATAGATACCTTTTACTATTTATCCTCAAATCCGCAACTAAGCTCTTCAGCGTCCTTCTTGCGTCTAAACGTCCTCTCATCACTGAATTAGCAGATAAATTGAGGCTGAAATACCCACTTCTGCCCACAATATCCCCTTGCCCCACTATGCGACTTGAGGCAATACGCAGTATCATACCCATAAGTTGTAGGCGTTATCCAAAATCAGTCTGAAAAATATCTGCGTAAGCATTATTACAGGTATAGATATTCAGCACATACCGCCTTGATGTTCTGATCCACTTGGCTGGTACAGAGACAAACCTGAAGACAAACGCTTTTATGCGACTTGTTGCATTGAGTCCGAACCTCTTTACGTCAAGTCTGTGGATAATGGCCTTGTAGAAATTACGGATAAGTGCCGTAAGAAGAAGGAACACAGTGTTCTCTGCCATGAAGGATTTGGGCAATCTGTCCCACCCGAAACCATTGTTCATATCATCGAAGATACGTTCCTTTCCTCCACGAAGGTTATAGAACTCGACAATTTCTCTTGTGGAAGATTCATAGTCGTTAGTCAGGATACAACGGTATGTGTATTCTCCTTCCCAAAGATCCAGCACACCGTCCATCCGTTTCTGTCTTTGAATCACAAGTCGGTATGCTTTACCCTTCCACTTCTCAACAAGAATAGAGTTCAATTCGAACTCAATGCCATTGATTTCCTCAGTCTTCCAGCCTCTAAGAGCAAAGATGTCATTGTAGAGCGAACTGCAGCGGTTTGCGCGGATATAGAAGGATTTGCTGTGTTTCTCTATTTCCTCCACGATTTCCTCGGAACATGATCCACAATCAGCTCTGAAACGATTGATTGTAAGTCCGTTCTGCTCAAATCTCTCAAAGAATCTCTTCAGCGTGTCCTTCTGATGAAAACGAACGTTGGTGTTACCATCGCTATTCTCAATGCCAACAATCAAGTCGTCAATAACCGCCACGCCAGGGCGATAACCAAGGAACTTCTTGTATGTAGGCTTTGCATCATACTTCTCAGTCTCTATGAACTGATGGTCGAAATCAACATCATACATCTCGCCCTCTTTCAGTTGGCCGGATGCAAACATACAATTGAGCAGTAAGGTATTGAGTGTGTCAGCCGTGTTGAAATCGTAGTTCTTACCCGTATCTGATGTGTATGAGATGTTTCCTTGCGTCAGTTCCTTTATCGCTCTGAGGATAGTATCAGAACTACAAGTACGAAGTGTCGGATGGAGCGAGAGATGGTTCATCAAATGAGTAGTGACATCCTCAATGCATGAGCCACCACAGAAGTAGATACTCATGAGGGAACGGACGATTTCACTGTACTGATAACCGAACGAGCTACACCTTAGACCGAGTGTCGAGTCGATTACAGATGACAATGTGGAGTCAAATTGCTCCATGATTGAAAATATTCCTCCAAAAGGAGTGAGCTTCTCGGATTTTATTTGTATTTTTGCCATGCCTGATGAGGTTTTGTTTGATTATTTTTTTGCAACACTAAGTTAAGTGAATCCTCTGACATGGCAAAATCCTGAGCAACTTTTTGTTGCTCAGGTACTTAAAAAAAATATTTTATAATAGTGTTGCGGAATTAAGGAATAATTGAGATAGACAATAATGGTGATAATAATTACTTTGCATCATTAGTCTTAAATTTTAAATCATGAATACTTTTTATATTACTTGAGTTAAAACCGTATGGCTTAAGGA
>OJAD01000085.1_pt1 | contig 1746 bp, 1 predicted proteins | sample 1589361 | NCBI WGS metagenome assembly OJAD01 (sample SAMN03283258) | human gut metagenome | biome: human-associated habitat; material: feces | host: Homo sapiens | place: USA | collected 2013
CCAAGGGTGTCGAAATCTATGTCCGCAAGGTGGCACCTCTGGGCGACCCCATGGAGCTGACCGTGCGCAACTACGAGCTGAGCGTGCGCAAGGCCGATGCTGAAATGATCGAAGTAGTCTGATCCCAAAGGGAGGAAGGATTAAGCAATGAGCATTAAAATTGCACTTGCCGGCAACCCGAACTGCGGTAAAACGACCCTGTTCAACAATCTGACCGGCTCCAACCAGTATGTCGGCAACTGGCCCGGCGTTACGGTGGAAAAGAAGGAAGGCAAGCTGAAGGGCGATAAGGATGTTATCATTCAGGATCTGCCCGGTATCTACTCGCTGTCTCCGTACACGCTGGAAGAAGTGGTTTCCCGTACTTATCTGGTCAAGGAGAAGCCCGATGCCATCCTGAACATCATCGATGGTACCAACATTGAGCGTAACCTGTACCTGACCACCCAGCTGATCGAGCTGGGCATCCCGGTGGTCATGGCTGTGAACATGATCGATCTGGTGCGCAAGAACGGTGATAAGATCGACCTGAAGAAGCTGAGCGCAGAGCTGGGCTGTCAGGCGGTGGAGATCAGCGCACTGAAGGGCGAGGGCACCGAGGCTGCTGCAAAGGCTGCTGTGGCTGCTATGAACAACGGCGATGTCGTTCTGCTGCAGAACACCCGTTTCCGCAAGGAAGAGACCAAGAACATGCCCGAGTTCAGCGAAGAGCTGGCTTCCCTGGCTGATGCATATGTTGACGATGCATTCGGCAGCTGCCACCGTGCACACTGCTCCACCGCAGGCGTCACCGACTTCATCAAGGATACCGCTGTTGGTTACCTGATGGAGAAGGAGATCAAGTATCTGGGCAACGCTGTGAACGATCCCGTTCGTCCCTTCACCGCTATTCTGGGCGGCGCAAAGGTCGCAGACAAGCTGAATGTTATCTCCAACCTGCTGGAGAAGGTCGATACCCTGATCATCGGCGGCGGCATGGCTTACACCTTCCTGAAGGCCCAGGGCAAAGAGGTTGGCACCTCTCTGGTGGACGAGGAGAAGATCGAGTACTGCCAGAACATGCTCAAGAAGGCTGAGGAGAAGGGCGTCAAGCTGCTGCTGCCTGTGGATGCAGCCTGCATCAAGGACTTCCCCGATCCCATCGACGCTCCTGTTGAGACCACGGTTGTTCCTGTCACCGCGATCCCGGCTGACATGGAAGGCTGCGACATCGGCCCCGAGACCATGAAGCTGTTTGCCGATGCTGTCAAGGCATCCAAGACCGTTGTGTGGAACGGCCCCATGGGCGTGTTCGAGAACCCCACTCTGGAAGCTGGCACTCTGGCAGTTGCCAAGGCTATGGCTGAGAGCGATGCTACCACCGTGATCGGCGGCGGCGACAGCGCAGCAGCTGTGCAGCAGATGGGTCTGGGCGACAAGATGACCCACATCTCCACCGGCGGCGGCGCTTCTCTGGAGTATCTGGAGGGCAAGGAGCTGCCCGGCATCGCAGTTATTCAGAACGCATAATCTGATCCCGGCATCATAATGGGTGCGGCGGCTTTAGCGCCGCCGCATCTTTTTGTTTGTGCAGAGCTTTCTGCACGATAGAAGGTAAATAAAGGAGATAGAGTATCATGGATAAGGCAAAGCGTAAGGCTATCATTGCAGGCAACTGGAAGATGAACAAGACTGCCTCCGAGGCTGCTGTTCTGGTGGACGAGCTGGTTCCCGCTGTTCAGGACGCAGGCTGCGAGGTGGTCATCT
>OJAD01000095.1_pt1 | contig 1718 bp, 4 predicted proteins | sample 1589361 | NCBI WGS metagenome assembly OJAD01 (sample SAMN03283258) | human gut metagenome | biome: human-associated habitat; material: feces | host: Homo sapiens | place: USA | collected 2013
TTTGTCTGTCCTTTTCCTCCGCTTACGCTGACGGCGCTTCCCGGTGTGTAGCTGACGGACAGTCCGGATGTCTTGCCTGTTTCTTTGTAATTCTTTTTGTCCTGTTCGCTTTCTATGGTCGGGTTTCTTCCTATGTCAGCTGCTGTAGTGATCATCCTGACTTGAAATATTTCCCCATTCATCTATCTATTGGGAATACTATGATATAATAACTTTTTTCATATACCAACCCTTCGAAATTTACTGTTGTCTCCGCAGGAAAAGATAATTGACGCTCATCCGTTCCATCGGCATATATTTATCTACCTTTTTTATTATCTGCTTTCACTCTCAACTTCTCATATGCCTGCCGCTCTTCTGAAGTAAGATCTGACAGTGATGAAATTACTTGTATCTCATCACTGTTATACTTCGCTAAGGATCTATCTATCTCTTGTTTCTCCTCTAATGGCTGAGACGGATTCCTATATACCTTTATCCTAAATGGATTCGCATAAATTGCATAAAAACCGGCACTTCCATAAGCGTAAAACGCTTTGTCCCTATAAAGCATATCCGTTTCACTTTCTGTCTCATACACATTTTTGTCTAAAAGGGTTAATTTTTGTTTTACTTTGTCCTCCGGGCGATAATCATGCAGTTCAAAATGAATGCCTCCTTTCTCCCTTTTAGAGAGAAATATACGTGATTTATTTCCAAAAGTAGATTCCGTATCTATATACCATGTTTGAATATCAAATAAAGACGGAATAACATTCACTGCTATACAAGCCGCATGATAAAAGATAAATATCAAACAAACGAGGAATATTTTCTTTTTCATTATGTTCCTCCTTATTTTATTTCTATTGTTCCATCAAGATTTGCACTCTGGTCAAAAGCCTGTATCGCACCAATTTTTCGATTCCCTCCGCTTCTTTCCGGTGCTGCCGAGGCTGATATTCTACAGTATTGTTCTTGTTAATGGCTTTGTCTGTTTTCTGATCTTTCTGTATTTCTCTGGTATTCATTCCTTCCCACGACATACAGGGCTTTCAGCTGGCCGTCTCCCACTTCTCCGGCTCTCCTTACAGGAGCGGCTACGGTTCCTATCTGCGCTAATTTTTCCATGTCATAGATATTTTTTATGTCATTGAAATATATTCCGTATCATCATTTTGTGGTGTGTATAGCAATTGTCCATTTTTCATATTTATAACATGACCAACCGAAACAATATCCACATGATTTCCTTCTAATGTAAAATATCCCTCTCCATAAAACCTCATTTTTACAAAATATTTACCTTCATAGACCTTTATACACTCTATTTCCTGGATTCCCTCCCGCCAAAATAACGCCATACATTTTCCTTACATCTATCTCATCAGGGAAACTAACGTCACTAAGAATTTTTAAATCAGATTCTATAACCTTTTTGTATCGACGTCTATTTTCTTTTCAATTTCTTGAATTTCATCAGCGACCCTAAACTTCCAAACTACTATTCCTATACCAAAAAATATTATTGCAATTATTCCTAAAAATCCTTTGATATATTCAGCCAAATTCATCTTTTATCCCTTTATTCTATTCCTTGAGATGGCTCTCAGAACACTACTTTACCAACGATTAGTGTTCACTATTCCACTAAGTAAAAAACAAAAAACTGCTACATACCCCAAATATTCTATACCCATAAGCCATGCAATACTCCCTGATATTAAACCGGCTATTCC
>OJAD01000155.1_pt1 | contig 1481 bp, 1 predicted proteins | sample 1589361 | NCBI WGS metagenome assembly OJAD01 (sample SAMN03283258) | human gut metagenome | biome: human-associated habitat; material: feces | host: Homo sapiens | place: USA | collected 2013
TCGTTATTACAGCCATCGCTGCCGATCGCAATGCAAGCGGAATCATTTCTGAAGAATGACCGTTTCCATCTCCTATACTTTCCTTTTTCAGTGCTTCTTTATATCCGTTACGCTTTTCAATAATGACTTGTCTGGGCATATCTCCTTTTTTTATTGTACTCAGGTCTATATAGGCGCCTGTTCCTTGTTTTCTCAGCCATTCTTCGTTCTGCTCAGCATCGATTTGCAGCCATCTGTCTTTCATTCTTGCTTTATCTTCTTCTGTCTTTGCGTTTTTCATATCGTCCAGATATTGTTCATATTGTTCATGGGTAAGGTAGTTGAAGGTTGTCGCCTGATGAGCTATGGCTGCCCCTGTTTTCCCTCCTGCCAGGTATCCTATGGCAGCGCTTGCTATTTTATGGACTTCTTTGTCTTTGATTTTTCCCAGTTCTTTTTGCAGGAGGGCGTTCAGTCCTGCTCCTGTCAGTCCTTTTGTCATTCCTGCTCCTGCTTCTTTGGATACTAAGGCTCCCATGATTCCGTGCATGGCGATTCTATTGGTTCCGCTTTCGCTCCATTTCTTTGCTTCTTTTTCGTATTTCTCCGCCAGTATGCTGTTATTTTCTTTTCTGGCTTTTTCTGCTTTTTTATTCAGTTCGTTTTCTTTGTGTCCCGCTATGTCTCCTATGAGGCGGTATCCTACTTGGGAGAGGATATTTGCGCATTCCTGTTTTCTTCTATTTTCTTTTTGTCGAAGATTTCGGAGAGTGTGTTAAGTGCGTTTGCTGTGTCGTGGCTGATTTCTTTGTCTATTCTTCCTTTTATGGTGGTGATGATGCTGTCTGCTATGGCCGCATAGGTTATGCTTCCTGCTTTCCCTTTCACAGGTACGGTCGGTACATAGCCCAGTCCTAAGGGGTTGAGTTTGGATACGGCATTAGTGGATACGGTAATTCCGCTTGCTTTTGTTTTGTATTCAGCTTTGTTGTCTATGTTTTCCCATGTCAAAGTACCGGTGGTGATCCGGTTCTTTTCTTTTTCTGCCTGGCTGTCTATGACGGCTCCTTTGAGGCGGGGAGTGTTTTTGACTTGGATGTCATATCTTTCTTTTCCTGCGTAGATACCTGTCTGTTTTGTGACGTTGGTATGGAGTTGATCCTTTTCCAACAAAACTTATCCCTTAAAAAAACAAGTCAATACTCCCATAATCATGAATATACTACACCCTACTACAACCAATTTTGTATCAAACTTTCTCTTTTCAATAGCTGGATATATTCTTTCTAGCATTTGCGGAGTAGAATGTCGAACAATAATATTCAGCCTCTCATAATCAAAAATCCAGAAAATAATTCCACTCCCTCCTATACAAATGCTTCCTAAAAATAATCGTAATATAGGCATGGAAGCAAAAGAAAAAAATATATAAATGGAAGTAGGAAAAATTAATGAGATAATGACCTTTAGGATAATAACTTTAATATTGGTCTGAAAACTTA
>OJAD01000175.1_pt1 | contig 1440 bp, 2 predicted proteins | sample 1589361 | NCBI WGS metagenome assembly OJAD01 (sample SAMN03283258) | human gut metagenome | biome: human-associated habitat; material: feces | host: Homo sapiens | place: USA | collected 2013
GAACGCGGGAAACTTGGTTCATCAGAGAAAAATCTCCTTTACCTTTTGCTAGTATTTCTCTTCCTGCACGCTGTCTTTTACCCTGGCAATGGGTAAATTTTGGAAATATGGCAAAGAAATACGTGCCACCGGAGAAGAATCCCCTCCCTTTTTCCACGTTGCCATCCGCCTCAAAAACTCACCAAATATCATAACGTTCCCGGCGTGTTTACGTTGCTGGTTTTTGATTCATGGTAGTCGCAACCATTGAACAAACATCATTTCATTACCATGAACAACACTTTCAACATCGGCGCCATGGACACCGTCTACCCCTTCATTCCCATGTACCCCAACGGCCAGCCCCAGGGCAACTTCCTGGTCAACGGCCTCTCCGCTCCCGTTCTCGTTCCCAAACGGATCGCTTCCTCCCCCACCCGCCACGAATGGTTCGGATACCTCAAGGTCATGGCTCCCGCCACCTGTTTTCTCCACCTTCACGCCCACTCCTCCATCTCCCTTTCCATCCCCGCCAAGGATATGGAACTCTCCACGGAGGCCGGATCTTCCGCTCCTCTCTGTCGCCAGATCCAGTTCGAACAGGGATACTACTGGTGCCATATCGTCCATCAACACCAGCCCGACCAGGGGTCGGAAGCCGAGTTCTGCATTGCCTTAATGTGCGACAAGGAAGGCGAGCCCGACCTGGATTATTACCTGCTGGCGGAAAACACGCCTGCCGGCAAGGAGGGAGAAACCGTGCTAACCCTGGTCAACCTGTACCAGGAGGTGGAAGAAGGAGATTCGTCGAGCAGTTCGGCAGGGGGAGGAGATTCGTTTGAGTTTGATCCCAAGCCCAGCAGCAGCTCGAGTTCTTCTTCCAGCAGTTCGAGCTCTTCCTCCTCGAGCAGTTCGTCTTCCAGCTCCCGGCCGAGTTCTTCGGCTCCCGAGCCTCCGGATTCCTCCAGCAGCGCGCCGCCTTCTTCTTCCAGTTCGTCGTCTTCCAGCAGTTCGAGTTCTTCCTCGTCCAGTTCCTCGAGCAGCTGGTCGTCTTCCAGTTTCCACAGCAGTTCCTTGGTGCCTGAAACACCAACTTCCTCCAGCAGCGCTCCGTCTTCCAGCTCTTCCTCGAGCAGTTCCAGCAGTTCGAGTTCTTCGTCCTCAAGTTCCTTGAGTAGCTCCAGCTCTTCCTCGTCAAGCAGTTCTTCCTGGTCCTCGTCAAGTTCATCGAGTTCTTCCAGCTCCAGTTCCTCTTCCAGCAGTAGTTCCAGTTCACTCTCTTCTTCCTCCAGCGAGCCGGAGGAAGGAGGCTGTCCCTGTTCCTGTGATTGCGACGAAGACGTCGAACAGTCCGATTGCAGCAAGAACACCTCCCATTTCTTCGGCGGCTATCCGGACGGGGCCGACGACTGCGAAGGATTGCTTGAAGTAGGAACCGGAGACTCAGGAGGGGGAGGGGGG
>OJAD01000190.1_pt1 | contig 1400 bp, 1 predicted proteins | sample 1589361 | NCBI WGS metagenome assembly OJAD01 (sample SAMN03283258) | human gut metagenome | biome: human-associated habitat; material: feces | host: Homo sapiens | place: USA | collected 2013
CCCCCGCTTTTATGATGTGGATGAGGGCCGTATCCTCATTGATGGGCAGAATATCCACGATGTGACCTTAAAGTCCCTGCGGGATCAAATCGGGTTTGTCCAGCAGGATGTGTACCTGTTCTCCGGCACCGTGTTTGAGAACATCCAGTACGGCAAGCCCGGCGCCAGCCGGGAAGAGGTGATCCAGGCTGCCAAGCAGGCCGGCGCCCATGATTTTATCCAAGAGCTTTCCGAAGGCTACGACACGTTTGTAGGCGAACGGGGCGTCAAGCTCTCCGGCGGGCAGAAGCAGCGGGTGGCCATTGCCCGCATGCTGATGCAGGACACGCCCATCAAGATTTTTGACGACTCCCTCTCTGCCGTGGACATGGAGACCGACCAGAAAATCCGCCAATCCATCCGGGAGAACGTAAAGGGCACCACCATTCTCATTGCCCACCGCATTACCACCCTGATGAACGCGGACCAGATTTTGGTGCTGGACCGCGGCCGGGTGGCCCAGCTGGGCACCCACCAGCAGCTCATCCGCCAAGAGGGCATCTACAAGCGCATCTACGACATGCAGGGGTTGCACCCCGGGCAAGACGCGCACGGCGCTTAAAGGCGCCGGAGCTGGCTGAGAGCCGCTAACCCAAAAGCCCGCGCTTGGGTTGGGTGGAGACAAGTAAAGTTTTCGCTCAAGCCTTTTTCAAAAGGCTTGTGGGGTTTGGGGTGAAACCCCAAGACCTTCAGGGGGTTGCAAGGACCGTAGGTCCTGCCTTCCCATACTTCAAAAAAAGGGGGGACGTATGTCCCCCTCTTGGGACAGCACAAAAGCCGTTGCCCCAGGGCTTGAGAAATGGAAATGAGCATCTTAGGGAAAAACCCAGTGTTTATGCGGGTTTGCGAACTTTCCAGCCTGTCACTTTCACAGGTACTGGAAGTTCACTTTAGCAAGTTAATTCGATAAATCTGCCCTTCTGAACATGACAACGTGGCAACTTCGCAAAGCCGCATGTTTCCTAGCTTTTTCCGTGAAAGTGACAAATCCATTTCTCCGGCCCCTACTTGAAATAAGAAAATGAGCAAGTTTCCAATTTTCTCAGGTTTTATGCGGGTTTGCGGCCTCGCTCACATGAACGAGGCTGTTTTTTAACTCGCTCATTTCCCCATCAGCCTCGCTCATCTGAACAAGTCTGCCAGGCCGCATAAACACTGACTTTTTTGCAGACTCGCTCATTTCCCTCTCTCAAGCCGTCCGTGACCGGACTGGACATGTCGCGCACGCCGCTTTAAGGCGGCGGGGTTTTCTGAGGGCCGCTAACTGGAAAGCCCGCGCTTGAGTTTAGGCGAGACAAGTAAAAGTTTCGTCCACCTTTTCAAAGGTGGTGGGGTTTGGGGTGAAACCCCAAGACCTTACA
>OJAD01000248.1_pt1 | contig 1285 bp, 1 predicted proteins | sample 1589361 | NCBI WGS metagenome assembly OJAD01 (sample SAMN03283258) | human gut metagenome | biome: human-associated habitat; material: feces | host: Homo sapiens | place: USA | collected 2013
GCCCTACGGTTTTGTTTTGAAATAGAATGATGGAGGAATATAAAAATGGCTTTTACTGCTGCTGATGTTAAGAACCTGCGTGAGATGACCGGCGTGGGTATGATGGACTGCAAGAAGGCACTGACCGAGGCAGTTATTGAGCTTGTGTGAACCTGTGTGGTTCAAGTCCTCACGCTTGAGATAAATCTTTGCACCGCCGAGGTCTTTTGTCATTTTTTCGGCATAATAGAGAAGTGACGGTCTGCCTGCGTATTCACGCATAAGTGTGTCGAGTTCTACAACAAACTCGGGATCATCCTTGTACCTGTTGTATGCCTCTTCAAATTCATTAATTGCATTCATCAGCGTTTCGGGAACGAACTGTCCGCCGTGAATACCGAATTTTCCTTTTGTCATCTTGATTCCCCTTAATTACTTTTATATCATTGGTGTGCTTTGCACACGGCTTATAAATCAATTTTTTATTTTCTGCCCGACAATTCGTCAAGTGCGGCTTTTTTGTCGGGATTTCTCATAAGGGTTTCACCTATGAGAACTGCGTTTACTCCTGCGTTTTCAAGCACCTTGATGTCATCCCGTGTTTTGATTCCGCTTTCGGCAACAAAAATAATGTTGTCTGGAACAAGCTTACGGAGCTTTGTGCAGTTATTTATGTCCACCGTGAAGTCACGAAGATTTCGGTTGTTTACACCGATAACTCTTGCTCCTGCGGCAATTGCGGAATACACCTCATCGGCTGTGTGAGCCTCAACAAGTGCCGAAAGTCCGAGAGAGTCGCAAAGCTTAATCCATCTTCTGATTGTGTCCGTGTCAAGAAGCGAGCAGATAAGCAGTACGGCTGACGCACCGATTGTCTTTGCCTCATAAATCTGATATTCACACACGGTAAAATCTTTTCTCAAAAGCGGAATACTTACATTCTTTGAAATCTCTTCAAGAAAAGCATTTTCGCCCTTGAACCACTTTGGTTCTGTCAGAACAGAAATTGCGCTTGCACCTGCATTTTCATAATCCTTGGCAATCTGAACATAGGGAAAATCCTCTGCGATAATTCCCTTTGACGGGGACAGTTTTTTGACCTCGCATATAAATGAAATATTCTTGCCCGCAAGCGCTTTTTCAAACGGAAATTCATTGTCTGTTTCCATTGAAAGTGCTTTTTGCTTTATCACTTCAAGCGGAACTTGCTTTTCGATTTCTTCATATCTTACTCTGTTTGCATCTGCAATTGTTTCAAGTATCATTGTGTCACCTTTATTCGTTGGAAGCCTTTGCAAATTCTTCA